>ERZ791830.517-NODE-517-length-38038-cov-5.303452_pt1 | contig 38038 bp, 30 predicted proteins | sample MGYA00509945_ERZ791830 | MGnify/ENA primary metagenome ERZ791830 (study PRJEB30046, sample SAMN00792021) | human gut metagenome | study: EMG produced TPA metagenomics assembly of the A metagenome-wide association study of gut microbiota in type 2...
GTATTTGCGGCAGAGATATTCGGCCAGCAGCGTTTTGAGGAAGATAGTGCCCCCGGTGCCGTCGGTGAGGGCGTGGAAAAATTCCACGGCGATGCGGTTTTTATACACCAGCACCCGGAAGGCGCACTTTCGGATATCGTCAAACGGCATATGCACCAGCGGGTAGCTTTTTTCGGGCTGGATGGCCGGCGCCGCCGGGATCTGCTCCAAATAGTACCAGAACATCCCCCGCCGCAGCCGCACCGCGATGGAGGGGAACCGCCGGACCGTTACATCCAGTGCGGTTTGCAGCGTGGGCACGTCTACCGCCTCGCTCATGGTGGCGGAAAGACGGAACAGGTTGTTCCAGTTGCGGCGACGGGCCGCCGGGTAGATCTTTGCGGCGTTATCCAGCTGCATCCAGCGCAGCTTGCGTTCACAGACTGCGGTTTTATTGAGGAACCTGCCGATCTCCTCGAAGTCGGACATATTTTCATTGAGGCAGTAGAGGACATAGGCGTGCCAGCGCTCCGGCGCGGTGATCATTTTGCTTTCGCAGCCGCAGTCCAGCAGCCTTTGGTGCAGGCGCCGGGTGTCGTCCAGCAGGATCTCATCCCCGCCGACAAAAAGCAGACTGGGCGGGAAGCCGGTGAGGTCGCCGAACAGCGGAGAAACTAGCGGATCCTCCTTGGGGGTGCCCCCGGCGGTGTAGCAATCGGCATAGAACCGCAGCAGCTCCTCCGAGAGGGAGGGGTCCTTTTCCCGGTTGAATTCGTAGCTTTCCGCCGAGCAGGTCAGATCGACCCACGGGGAAATGGCGATAAGACCGGCCGGCATCGCCATTCCCAGCTGCTTGAGCTTGAGGCACAGGGCGCAGATGAGCCCGCCGCCGGCGCTTTCGCCGCACAGCACGATCTGCTCCGGGCGGTAGCCCTTATCCAAAAGATAGCGGTAGGTTTCCAGGGCGTCCTCCACGGCTGCGGGGTAGGGGTTTTCCGGGGCCAGCCGATAGGCGGCACACAGCACCCGCACCCCGAATTCATCGGCCAGCGTAGCTCCGAAGCCCTTGGCGTAATCCAGATCGCCGCAGGTGTAGCCGCCGCCGTGCAGATAGAGAATGACGCCGCTGCGGCGTTCATCCCGGGGAATGAGCCATGCGCCCGGGAACCGGGAAAAGAGATAATCCCGGACGATGACGTCTTTTTTATGGATGGCCTCCATCAGCTCGCCCAGCTTATCCTGACCCTTTCGGGTCACCTCCAGCGAACAGTTTGCCACAAAGGGCTTGAAAAAGGCGAGCTGCGAGTGGACCAGTTTGGCGGGAAGTCCCATAGGCAACGCCTCCTTTCTGCGGATCTCTAAAAATTTATTATAGCATACGGGCGCAGGCGATGTAAAGATATCTGGGGGCGGCAAAGGGAGGTTGGGCATCCCGGCGGGGGGGTAAACGGGCAGCAAAAAAGAGCCGCCGGGGGCGGCCCTTTCGGATGGAGAGATTCGAACTCTCGAACGGGGTGGAGGGACGTTAAGCGAGGTGGGAGCGCACCATTTGCATGCACTTGGCGGTGGCGAACATGATGAACTCATCCCGTTCCTCGGGGGCGAGCCACAGGCTTTCTGCCGGGTCGGCGGCTTCCCGCGCCAGACGCTGCGGGATATCGTGCACCTGCGTTTCGATATCGTCCTTCTCGTAATAATCAAGATAGCGATTGGGGAAATCCCGGATGCCGCGCAGGACCTCCAGCGGGGCGTAATCGGGGTGCTGCCGGTAATCGGCAAGGTCGGCACGCTTCAGGTCGGTGCGCATGGCCCGGATATTCTCCTCGGTGGGGTCGGCGAGCGCTTTTCTGCGGGGGCGCAGCACCTGCTCCTGCCACATGGCATCGGTGACGAGGTGGATATAATAGCCCCAGTAAAAAGAACGGGCTTCGGCATCGGCGGCAGCGGGCATGAGGCTATGATAGAAGCCTTCGAAATCGATGAGATAACGGTCCAGCGCCTCATCCTTTTTGAGCCAGTGGGTCACCACACGGCCGGGGAGATAGCGGGGCGTGCCGTTTTCATCGTACTCGGTGCGGCCGCAGTCCGGGGCGATGGCGCCGGCGTAATAGTGGGGCAGGGAAATATCCTGCGGCAAAAGCCGCAGCAGCGCTTCGGCTACGCGCAGGTGGGTCATCCAGTATGCCATGATTATGCCTCCCGATTGGTGTAAACTTTGATGGTGCCGCCGTCATCCTGCAGGTAGCTATCGGCGGGCTGGGTGAGTACGATGGCGATGCCGACAAATTTGCCGCCCCAGCCGGAAAGGGAGACGAGGAACATCAAAAAGGGAACCCAGAACCACTGCTCCGACACGGCAAAAGCGGCGGCCAGCAGCAATCCGCACCAGACGACGGCGGGCATGATGGTGGCGGTGAGCCAGGCGTTCCGGCGGACATAGGCGCGGCCGGTGCAGGCGACGATATAGAAGCCCATGGAGACGTACTCGATGGGGCAGCCGCAGACCTTATACAGGCAGAAGCCGTGGAGCTTGGCCTGCAGGCGCATGGAAGCGACCATGAGCAGGAACGCCACGAGGCAGTAGATGAGCGAGAACAGCGTATTCTTGGCGGAGAAAAGCAGGTTAAAGGGGTGCTTTGGCAGCACCAGCAGCACCGGGCCGACCAGCAGCACCAGAGTGAGCAGCAGGCCGATAACATTTTCGGCGGAGAAATTGACGAAATCGATGGTACGGGTTTGGCGGTATTCACCGGGCAGTACTTCGCTGGAATTGCGGTTCATGGGGTAGGCCTCCTTGATGTAAACTGAAATGGGAAAAGCAGGGCGGCAGGCGGGTTCGACGGATTCCTGCAGATAGATGTATTATACCACAAAATACAGATGGTGCCAAAACATTTTTTCCGGCGGATTGCTATTTGCGGAAAAATAGATTATAATAGGGATGGCGATACGCCGCAGAAAGGAGAAAATGCCATGAGAAACAAGAAATGCTGTTGGGGCGCTGTGATTGCCGCGCTGCTTGCCCTGCTGGGCGCTGCCGCTGCCGTAATGGTCCTGCTGCGCCGTCACCACACCGCCTGCACCGAGGAGCTGGAGGACGGGGATCTGGTGGAATATCTGGACACCGAGGACGGCAAGCAAGCCGAGGAGTAAGAGCGTAATACACAAGAAAATCCGGGGGCGGGAGAGAAAACTCTTGACACCGGAGCGCAGTTATGGTATAGTAATATGGCACCCAAGAGGTGCCATCGGCGCGGAGTAGAGCAGTTCGGTAGCTCGTCGGGCTCATAACCCGGAGGTCGGAGGTTCAAATCCTCCCTCCGCAACCAGAAAAATATTCCTCACTCATTTTGAGTGAGGAATATTTTTCTGGTTGTAGAGAAAGTTTGCATCTACAACTCTGGGTTATGAGACCGACGAGCGTGGCTCGTTGGGAAACGCCCCCGAGCGCCGCCGGCGGCGGATACAGCGAGGAGGGCGTTTGCGCAGCGGTCGAAAAAATCGAGCGGGCGAATAGTGCGAAGATTTTTTCGGGCACCGCAAGAGGCGCGAAGCGATAACCCGGAGGTCGGAGGTTCAAATCCTCCCTCCGCAACCATATCGAGCGGATGTAACTGATTTCAGTTACATCCGCTTCTTTTTTACCTGAAAGTATTGACACGGGCATCATTCGTGAGTATACTATAATGATTTAGCGAAAAACGCTGAATGGGTGGCATGGGCGAAGAGGAGATGGTTATTATGTATCACTATATTGAAGATAAGGTATTTCTTAAAGATATGAAATACTTATGCTCCAATATCATCAACCAGCTTGTTCAGCTCATTAACAACGATTCCCTTATGGAAGTCAAAGCTCACCTTGTCGGCAGCGGTGCAAAAAATCTTATCACGCAAAATTCCAATGAACCGATTGATCTCGATTATAATTTGATGATAACTGATTCTGAAATCAACATCAACAACTGTAGAGAGATTAAGGAATATATCCGCAAACAGTTTAATGTGATTCTCAATAAAAACGGATGGAATGACTGCATGGATTCCACTTCCGTATTAACAACAGAAAAACGGCATTTTACCAAAGGTAATCACACCGAATTCAGCATTGATCTCGCCATAGTGTTCAACGATCGTAATGGTTGCCATAGATTGATTTATGAGAAAACTGGGGTTACTGCTTGGGACAGGTATTACTGGAATTCAGTGCCCGATTCAAGGAATTTGTTTGATAAAGTTGCAGACATCAAAGACGAACATCTTTGGGACGAAGTAATTGATGAATATCTTGAAAAGAAAAACATGTATCTTCGTCGGCAAGATTATAATCATCCGTCATTTAACGTTTACGTCGAAACCGTAAATCAAGTTTTTAATAAATACTTCGATTGAATACCCTTATCCTCGGAGCAGGTTTACGCCTGCTCCGGTTTTGCTTCCTCAAAAGAATCATCGCACGCGCCATATCCCTCCGAGAACAGCTCCTTCAGATTCTCCGGCGGTTCGCAGGAAATATACTCTATGGCAACACCCTCGCGGATGTCAGCGGTGTAGTTCGGACGACACTGCGTGGGATCAATGTCCAGATACCCGAGAACTTGTAGTAGATGACAAGTCGTTGGGCTTTGTTTTTGCCCGTCCCCTGCGTTTCGTACACATCAATGTGGTCAATCAGCTCGTTCAACACCTGCTTGGTCAGCGTCCGCATTTCCATGAACTTGCGTATCGCATGGATGAACTCTTCCCGCTCGTTTTCCTTTTTGCCCATTTCGGTCAGCTTCCTGCGCAGCATCAGAATCCTTTTTTGTAGTTGCTCGCGCTCACCGGAATACTCCTGCGAAAGAACGCAGTAGTTATCCTCCGAGGTCTTGCCACTGAGCTTGTCCTCATAAAGCGTTTTCAGTAGCTTGGGGATCATTTCAATACGCATTTCTGACTTGCGGAGCTCGGACTGAACCGTTTTCTTTTCATTCTCTACCTGCTTATTACTCTTGCGGGCAAGTAGCTCGGCAAATCGGTTTTCATCGGCTATGAGGTATTCCGCAAGCCTCCTTAGCTCCATTTCCACCACCGCTTCCACCGCATCCGCACGGATGTAGTGGCGGGTAAGGCAGGTACCGCGGTAGTCCTTCACATAGTTGGAGCATGAAAAGTAATGAATGTCCCTGTTCTGCGTGTTAGTGTGGTACCAGAGCTTGCTGCCGCAATCCGCACAGCGGAGGATGTCGCAGAATATGCTCTTCGGACCGTTTATCTCCTTCGGCGCACGCTGGTGCGTGCTTTTCAGCCTTTTCTGCACCTTTTGATAGGTGTCGCGCTCGATGATTGCCTCGTGCCTGTCCTCAAACACCATCCAGTCCTCTTTGGGGTTGTCAATACGGCGGTGGTTTTTGAATGACTTGGAGCGCGTTTTGAAATTCAGCACATCGCCGCAGTATTCCTGCCGCGTCAGGATACCGTGGATGGTGCTCGATTTCCATTTGTACGGATTCGGCTGGCTTTTCTTGCCGCCGCGATTGATGCCTTTGGACGCCCAGTACGCCGTACAGTTCAGGTGCTGCTCCTCCTGCATGATCCTTGCAATGGTGTCCTCGCCGTTGCCGTCCAAATACAGCTTGAAAATCTCCCTGACGACCGATGCGGCCTCCGGGTCGATGATCCAGCGCTTCTTGTCCTGCGGGTCTTTCACATAGCCGTATGGGGGTTGAGAGAGCGGCTCGCCGGCCCGCCCTCGTGTATTGTGCGCAGATCGTACCTTGCGGCTGATATCCTTGGCATACAGCTCGTTCATGATATTCTTGATGGGGATAAAATCGTCCATATCCGTTGCCCCGTCAACGCAGTCCACATTATCGTTGATGGCGATAAAGCGGATGTTGTGGTCGGGAAAATAGTTTTCGGTGTAATACCCTACCTGCAGATATTCACGCCCGAAACGGGACATATCCTTAACGATGATCGTGCCGACATATCCCATTTCAATATCATCGAGCAGCTCCTGAAAGCCCGGTCGATTGAAGTTTGTGCCGGTGTAGCCGTCATCCACATAGAACTTGGTGTTGCCCATGTGGTTTTCCCTGGCGTATGCCTGGAGCATTTTCTTTTGGTTGGCGATTGAGTTACTTTCCCTATCCGTATTGTCGTCTCGGATGAGGCGGCAATACAAGGCGGTAATGCCGGTTACTTGCTTTTGCTTTTTATTCGACTGCATGATAAATTAACTCTCCTTTCCGGCAGTCGAACGCACGGGTTTCGCTTTCATTTTAGGTTCTTCCTTCGGCGCGGTCAAATCTGTAAATTCGTCGCTTATAATGTCCTCCATGGCATCGAAAAGGGTCTTGTCCTTGTTCGTCAGCGTTGCCTCGGCAAACCGACCCTCCACAATATAGCGGGCGTTGATAATGTCGTATTCGCGGTGTCCGCCGCCGAGCCCGATGATAAAGCGGCTGCTGGGCTGCTTCTGTTCGGGTTTCTTTTTCATGGTTATCGCTCCTCTCTTTCTTTCGGTTTGTCTGCGCGGTTTTGGGTGTGCCTGCGGTAAAATTCCATGGCGCGGAGCATGGTTGTCCGCATCTGTTCATCGGTCGTACCGGGCGGGAAATACCGCCTGAGCGGCTCGGCCTCGATTTTCAGATATTCCTTTTGGTTGCCTTTGATCTCGGACATGATTTGCGAGATGCCACTATCGGTCAGCGTATAATTCTCGCTGAGCCGGCGGAGACGCTGTGCCTGCGAAAGGGACGGTGTAAGCTCATCGCAGGACATGATTTTGCTCATAACTTCCTGCTCGTGATTGTTGAGATAGGAAAGCTCCACCGCGGGAGTCAGTGCGATCCGTCCCTCATCTACCAGTTTCAGAATTTCGGGAATGAGATTGGTAAGGCGGATGTAACGAAACACTTGGATTCTGCTGTCGTTTCCGCTTTTCCCGATTTCACTGGCTGCATCAAACTTCGTACCAACTTGGTACGAAGTTAAATCTGTCCGCTTACCTTGGCTTTTTAGTGCCTCCATTTTCATCTTGTACGCAAACGCCTTTTCGCTGGGGAGAATGTGCTCTCTTTGCAGATTGCTGTCCACCATCGTGATGATGGCTTCCTCGTCCGTGAGCGTTCTTATAATCACCGGCATGGTGCTCATACCGAGCGTGCGACAGGCGGCCAGTCGGCGGTGTCCGGAGATCAGCTCGTAGCCGTCCTCTGTGGGTCTTGCCAGCGCCGGGAGCAGCACACCCGATACCCGGATGCTTTCTTTCAGCCGTTCCATTTCTTCATCCTCCATGACCTTGAACGGGTGATTTTTAAACGGCTTCAGCTTGTCGAGAGGAAGCTCGTCCACCTTTGGCTTTTTCGCGTCGAGCCGCTCCTCTGTGCTCATAAAGAGCTCATCGTACCCGGTCAGGCCCAGGTCTATGCGGTCTGATTTCATGCGTATCGGCTCTCCTTTCTTCCAGCGGCAGGCATCTTGCCATAACTTCCTGCACACAGGTATTTATATCCTCAAGTGTTTTGCGCAGCAGCTCTTCATCAATGGGTCTCGAAAGCAATGCATATTCGGAGATCCTCCGGATATTGAACTGCGCATCCTTCATCATTCGTACCGTTTGGAGAAGCGGTGCCGGCGGCGCTTCTGTAATCGTCTTTCCTTCAATCATTTTGCGGATAAACTGCTCTCTGTTCATAATGGTCTTGTCCACCATCGCATTCAGCCGTGAAAGCTCGGCATCACTTAAATAAACGGTAATCTTGTTGTTCCTTGTTCTGTTCGGTTTCTTGTTTTCTGTCTCGGGGGGTTCAGGGCCAGCCCTGTGATGTGAATCTGCCCGGGCAGATTCGTTGCTTGCTGAGACAGCCGCGTTATATTCGTTCCACTTCATCGAGATACACTTCCTTTCTTGAATTTTCTCTGTAGTGGAGCAGCAAACGGGTACCGACCGGGATTTCATAGAACCCTAAGTACCTCTGCCACCACTGGGCTGCCGCCATGATCTTCCGGCCGTCCTCAAAGGTGAAGAAGACGCGCAGACAGTTGCTCGCCTGTGCCTTCAGATCGAGAACGGCGACGAATTCACCCGGTTCAAGGTTCAGTGCATAATCCATCGTGATGATGTTCTGGGCTTTAAGCTCGTTTTGGGTGTATACCTTGTTCTCCATGTTTACATCTCCTTTTTCAGCAGCTTGATTAGCACCCATGCTTCCTCATGGGTGAAGGTGCCGCGACTTGTGCACCTACTGTGATCAGGGGACCAGTCGTGAATGTCGAGCTTCGGCTCTGCACCGTTCCAACTGACCATATTCAGCTCCAGCCTCCAGCCTCGTGACGATTCGGAGATCACTCCGATGTGTCTTGTGATCGTGCTTGTGATTCTGTCTTTCATTTTGATTTCCTCCTTCATTTTTAATTTTTCAGGCAGGCGAAAGGCCAACCTATATACTGGCTCAAAAGGAAATATCGCGCTGTCTTCAGCCGCTTCTTCTATAGGAAGTAAGTTCTTCCTTTGAGCCGGTACAGAAAGTAATTATTTATTTAATTACTTATAGGGGATGCTGCACCGTACTTCCGATATCGTTTTTATATGCCTGCCCCGGGGTCTCCGCGGTGTTGCCGTGCTCGCTCTTTTGCGGTCGTCGCACAGTCATATCTGTCTCGGTAACGGCTATTCAGTTGTCCAGGTACATATCCACATAATGTGAGGAATGAGAGAGGGACATTTCAGGGTCCTGCCGAAAAATTCTTTCCCAATGTCCCTTGCTGACTTTTCTCCCCTCAAGTGGTAGATCACGAGAAAGGCCGAAAATTAAGTCGCTCGAAAAAATATTTATCCCCTCACTTGGTAGGCAGCGAGAAGGCCAAAAAATTAACCCCCTTGAAAAATTCTTTTGTTTTGGCTCCAAATTGGAGCCATTTTCCTGTGCAGGACTGCTCGTGGCTCCGAAATGGAGACATTTTTCGTCTATGGCATCAAAAGTGATGCCATGTCCATTCCGAATCTCATCGGTGTGGCAGCAAAATTGATGCCATAAAAATAAGCGCCTGCCTCTTTTCGGAAGCAGACGCTCATTTCTCGTATTCAGTTTTTACCGTAGCAGCCGGATCAGCAGCTCATTGATATCCTCGGTGGGCTTGCCGCTTGCTACCAGCTTGTTCCGAAAGGACAGCAGGGCCTTTACCAGCAGCCGCCGCTCGCCGGCGCAGAGTGTTAACACTCGATTTCTTCTATACTTGAACATCACCACACATCAGCAATAAACCAGTTCAGAAAGGACAACTTCCTCCGCGCGGCTGCGGATGCTGTTCATCCGTCCGACCCATTCCATTTGATTCTCAGCCTTCAGCCACTCGGTGACACCTTCGGCATCCTTCATCTGCGCGACCAACCGGTCGAACATCTCCTGTGCCGTGTCGCCGATTTCCTTGAGATGCTCGTCCAGCTTGCCGGTCAGCAGCATTCCCGTGTAGATGCCGTCCCTGTGCTCGCGCAGATACCGCCTGCGCATTTCTGCGAATCTGTTGTACATGCGTTTCCCTCCTTTCACGCCCGCCGTATGGCCTTCTATCAACATCAACATAATAGCGCAGCCGGAAGGAAAAGCCCAATGTGCGAAAAACAAATTTGCAGATTTGACGGTAAGGCAACAGAAACAGCCATCCCCGAAATCGATCGGAAATGGCTGTCGTCTATGATGCGGCATGTCTTAACAAGCAACGAATCTGTCCGTACAGATTCACTTGTCAGGGGATTTCCTGAGACCCTGTTAAATTATGAAGTAAGACCAATTTAAATCATGTACACTTGTCCGATTCGTCAAGTCTCTTGAAAAGATGTGAAAGTAAACCTAAAAGATCAAGGCAGTCTTTTTCAGTAAATAAGCCGGAATTCATAAGGTCGCGGTGTTCCTCATGACTTACAATATTTCTGCCTCTCGAAACAATTCCCATTGATAACATCTTTTGGCCTTCTTCAACATTGTCAAGAGTTTGCTTGGAAAACGGTTGCCCATTGGGGCGAGTTCTAAAATGTGCGGTTGTCTCAAGCGGTTTGTCTTTGCCGAAGGCATTTGCCACTATATCTTTGTCCTCTGAAGCAGTTACACCTGATTTATCTTTAACCGCATTTTTGTATCTTTTCATCGCTTCCTGAAAAGCAGAATAATAGTCTTTAGCAATATAATGAGTTTTTGCGGAGTCTTGAACTTCCTTATGTAATAGCCTGTAGTGAAAATAAGTATACGGAGGGATTAAATCGTATACATTTCGAACTACAGCCGAAAAATCCTCATCATCCAACTCAGGCTTTTCAGATATAGCATTTATCACCTGCGATAGTTTGGACTGAATTTCATCAGGCACCGCTCCATACCACTCTCGAATATTTACACCACTTCGCCTTGTAGCAGATTCTTCTTTCGCTTTTTTGCGCTTTGCACTCCAATCTTTTACTAAAAACCGTATAATTTTTTGTAAAAATGTTTGAAGCTCTTCGGCTTCTAGGAGATCCCAACTTAAAGATTGTCTATCTGTTGAAATCAAATCCTTGTCATATTCGTCGAGAAAATCGGCATCAATCCATCCGGACAAATACGAAAAAGTATGGCCAGCCTCAGATACACCGAAATATCCGGGAACATTTGCGAGTCGTCCATTGACATACAATGTAATCCCTCTCAAATCTGGTTGCATTGGCTTCTTCGAAGATATGATTTTTCCTTTGATGTCATTTTTATGCTCATAGCTGCTGTCAAGCATTGAAATTATATCATTTACATCCCACTCAAACTCTTTATTAATTCCAATATATCTAAGCTCTCTTGTGAGTTTTAATGATTCTGAACCATTATGAGAAATTGTAATTGAAAAATCAGTGTCAAACCAGTTGAATAGCTTGGACAAAGAAATAGCCGTGGCATTCAGATCAAAGTTTGTGACACGCGACAAATTAGAGAGCGTAATCGTTGTACCATGAAAGCTACAATCTTTTTTGTCAACAAATACTGAATCTGGATAATACGTTCCAGTTGACTCATGAAGAATGCTATCCCAGTCCATCACGAATTTTGTTTTCTGCGGTTCGCCAATTTTGGCGGTTTCAATGATGATAAGAGTAGCGAAAATGGAAAAATTTTCGTGAGGCTATTCAAGAAAAACGACAACGGAGGTAAAGAGAAATGAAGAAAATTCTGTGTGCGCTGCTGGCGGCAGTGGCGGTTCTTTCCTTTGTGGCCTGCGGGGAGACGCCCGCTGGCCCTACCCCAACGCCTTCCGCAGATGCCGAAACGGTTGACGTTGACCTGACACTGCTGGAGCCAGCAGATGTGTATGCGGAGGTCTGGGAAATGTTGGGGGATCCCAGTATTTATGCCGGTAAAACGGTAAAGTTAGACGGCGAGTACCTTTGCATGGATGTCCCGGAAACCGGCATGAAGTATCACATTTGCATCGTCTATGATGGCAACGGTCAATCTCAGGGGGTCGAGTTCATTTTGGCAGATGGCAGCTGATATCCTGATGACGGAGATCCGATCACCGTTTCGGGGGTCATGGAGCTTTATTCGGGGGGTGAGGATAACTACTGCCATCTGATAAACGCAATAATTCATAATTGACCGAAATCAAAATCGTTTGTGCGCTGTAAGTCGTTTCTGGTGAGCCAGCCCAGATACTCTGCGCATGCATCCGCCATCAGCTTATCGCTCAACGGAATGATGAACTCGAAGGGGACAAGAAAGACATCGGTGCATTCGTGGGCAGCAAGATACTCGATGATTTCGGGCAAGAGAAAGCGGGAAGCGCTTTCCTCCTGTCTTTCAAGGTCTTCGGAATGATTGCTCATGGTTTGTGATCCTCCTTAGAATTAGAGATTGATATGAGCCGTCGGCTCGGTGGTATTTGCAACCGGGAAGCTGCCGCCGCTGACAGGGGTGATCCTGCGCATGGCCTGATCCATGGCGGCCTCCCGGGGCTGCACATAAAAGTGTGTGGTCGTGGTGACATCGGCGTGGCCCAAAAGCCCGGAAACCGTTGCAACATCGATTCCGTTTTCGATGGCTCGTGTGGCAAAGGTATGCCGCATCGCATGAAATTTCACATGGGGCAGCCCCAGCTTTTTGAGCAGCCGAGCAAAGTAGTGGGTCAGGTTATCGGGATCCACCATGGTGCCCTTCCCGCAAAAGACGATGTAGTCCTCGCCGGTGGGGATATGGAATCTGTGGGCGTATCGGGTGCGCTGGTTCTCCAACAACTCCTGCAGAATGGGCGGCATGGTAAGGGTTCGGTCGGAGGTATCGGACTTGGTTTCATTGGTAACCAGCACGGTGCGGCTTTCGCCCTCGGCAGCATCGTAATTGGTCTGCCGGCGGACGGTATGACCGATCCGGAGCCGACCCGTCCCGGGGTCGTAATCCTTCCACTGCAGGGCGCATACCTCCCCCAACCGCATCCCGGTGAACATGACAAGCAGAATGCCAGCGTGGTAATTGTGCCGATGGGAGAAAAGGTACTCCTCCAGCTTTGCCTGCGCTTCATCTGTGAGGATCTGCACACGGGGCGTGCGAACCGCCCGAACGGCGGTAAGTGGGACGGGGTTGCTGCCGATCACGCCCTCCGCCAAAGCCTGCTTGAGCGCGACATCCAGCACGACACGCATATTGCGCATGCTTTTGGGGGAAAGCGATCCGCCGTTGCGGAGGTTGCCGCTGCGTGCTTCCTCATTAAAGAACTGCTGGAGCACCCGGGGCGAAAGCGCCGACATGGGGGAGTCTCCCAACCGCGGGAGAATGTGTTTTTCGACGTTGTCCCGGTAGTGCTCGTAGCCGGATGGCTTTGCTACCGGACGGATGTAGTTTTCCAGCCAGTAGGTAAGCCAATCCCGCAGGAGCATTTCCCCACATGGGGAACCGGTGGTCTGTGTAGTGTTCATCAACTGCACTCCTTTCCTTTTTCACAATGAAAAAACACCGTGCAGGGCATAAGCCTACACGGTGTCGGAAAAGACAAATCGACGGTATTTCACCGCAAGCCGCAAGGTTCCTCTTGCTTCTTTTCGAAGAAAAAGGTATACTGGTTCTTGCGGTGCGGACGAAGTCCGTTGTGTAGGTGCTAACGCCACCTGCGCAGGTGTATGGGGATTGCCGTCCCTATACACTGCCGTTTTTTATTGTTTTTTCAAAAGCAGAGTCTGTTTTTTCTGCATAATAATTGTAGCACAAATGTTCGTAGAAAGCAACCGGCAAAATAGCTAAATCGAACGGTTGTTCTTTGCCAATCGTAGTGAAGTATTCAAGCCCACGCCCCGCAGCGCCAAAGCCCGACGATAAAAAGCTGTGATAGGCGCGAAAACAGGGTAATTGGCAGCCGCCGAAAGGTGGGCGGGGGAAACACAAAAGGCCACCGTGGTTACTTCACGCATTTCGCGTGCTGTCATCAGTATAAGGGCTATTGGCTCTCCTGTCCGTTAGGGTGGAGCTATTTTTCCGTGATGCCGGGGCTGATCCTCCGTGCAAGTGGTGCTCACGCTCCGAAATTATACCAAAACAAAGCCGAGCACCACGGCGATGAAACAGCAGAATTAATACTAATGAGATAGAATGTTAAGTTTTTAGGAGGTGCAAAATGATAGATTTGATTTGCAATGATATCCAAAAGGCTATTGATGCAGGTGCATATATTTCGGCTTTGTCATTGGCGTTGGTTCTGCCGGATTGGTGTGGAAAGGCAGAATACCCTAATAAAAGACCAGGGTGCCGATATAAAAAATGGTACAGCGAAAGTGTTGGAAAGTATGAAACATATGAAGGGAATAACGGGCCCTATCTAAGTGCTGATGTTGTTTATAGTTTAAGAAATCATTTGCTTCATCAAGGCGCTCTTTCGTATGACAACAGCGATGTATATCAAGAGCAGAACAAGGTGGATAAGTTCACTTTTTTAACCAAAGCGAATTTGACGGTGGGAGCAGCACCATATATTACTGCTGTAGTGCAGAGAAAACTGAAAGTAGAGTGTTTGAAGTAAATGCTTTGAATTTGATTAAGAAGTTAAGGCTGTGTGCCATGGGCTATTTTAAAGATAATAAGGAAAAGTTTGGTTTCATGAATATTACGATAATTGAGAAAGAGTGAAGTAAATACTCTACTTTTATCGGGTGAATGCCAATGAATACTTGATGCAATCGCTCGTGAATTTTTGAAGCACTTTTGACCATAAAAAAGTGAGCTACTGCAATTACTCTCCCATTTGCAGGTTAAATGGGGAGTAACGGGTGGCGATTTTTGTTGCGGGAGTTGGGGGTGGAGACAGCCTTGGGCATTACCCCTGCCGCATAAGCTCCAGCATTTCCTGCTCCTCCGGGATGCTGGTGATACCACCGTGGTGGCGGGTGGAGAGGCTGGCGGCGCAGCAGGCGAAGCGGGTGATGGCGGCCATGTCCTCTGCTGACAACGCCTCCGGGGCTTTATCGAGCTTCAACATTTGGCTCATGGCGCTGCCGCCGAAGATATCCCCGGCTCCGGTGGTATCCACCACATGGATACCGGTGGGGCAGGCGGTCGTGCCGCTGCCGCTGCGGTTGGCAAAATAGCATCCCCGGGGGCCCATGGTGACATAAACAAGGCGGACGCCGTACTCCCACAGCAGCTTTTGCGTCGCTGCCGCCGGAGTGGTGTGCCACAGGAAATCCACTTCTTCATCGCTGATTTTGACGATATCCGCCTGATGCAGTCCCCACTCCATCTGCGCCGCTGCCACGGCGTCGTCCGGCCAAAGCGGCTTGCGCAGGTTGGGGTCAAAGCTGATGAGCTTGCCCTGCGTTTTGGCGTATGCCACCGCCTTTTGGGTTGCGGTTCGCGCAGGCTCATCGGTCAGACTTAACGTGCCGAAATGGAACACCCGGCAGGCGTCGATCAGGCTGTAATCCACCTCGTGCTCGGTCAGGCAGGTATCGGCGCCGGGCTTGCGGGCAAAGCTGAATTCCCGATTTCCCTCGGCATCCAGCGTGACGAACGCCATGGTGGTGAAGGCAGCGGCGTCTTTTATGATGCCGCGGGTCTCAATGCCGCAATTGGCGGCGGTTTGGATGAGCAGGCAGCCAAAGCTGTCGTCCCCGACCTTCCCGATCATTGCGGTGGAGCAGCCGTATTTTTGCAGTGCGGCGAGAAAATTGCAGGGTGCGCCGCCCGGCTGGGCCTTTAGCGTGGGGTAGCCGGCGGCGTCGGTAGCCACCGGGGCAAAGTCAATGAGCATTTCGCCCAGGGCAACAATGGTGGGCATGAGAAAACCCCTTTCTATTTTGCACAGTAGCGCATATGCAAATGATTGCGCTTCACAAGAACGGCCTCGATATCTTTTCCGCATGTGCTATTTCTTTGAAATGATTTTACCTGCTTTGCAGGGATCTGCGGCGGCATCTGCGGTGCGTTGCTCGATAAAAAGAATGACACTGTCCTCCGTTTTGCCGTCATTATTTTGCACAGTCACCGACCTTTAGCGGTTCATCGTTGGCAAGATAGTCTTTGTTTTGCCCGGATTGCAGCAGTGATACCCGGCACATGACTACTGTTTTCTTTGCGATGGGCCGGCTTTCCTTTTTCTGTGCCGATGGGGCTGCTTTGCCGGACGATGGCTTTGATACAGGTTCATTATCCCTCTGCTTTGCTGCACAGAGGGCATGATTATACTCCGTCCGAGTTTCATATTCGGCAGGGTCGATGCCGTAATCAGAGCCGTCCTCACAATTGAGATGCCAGGTGTAGCGGGTATGCGTTGCAGAATAGTCCGGCCCATCATCGGAATCAAAAGCGCCCACGGCACCAAGCATTCCACCAAGCTTCAACACATCATCGGTCGTATTTAGCTTGCCAAGCCCCATTGCAGCATCGGCGACTGCATAAGGATCGACTTTCCGGCTACGATTTCTCCCTTGCTTTTCACGGCGTGTAGCAGCAATGTAGTCCAGTGTTGCCGCTGCTGCAAGATCGAGCAAAGAGTCAAGCGGTTCAAAGCGGCCGCCCTTGCTGCTTTTTCTGTGTCTTGCCATGGGAACGCCCCCTTTACTGACTTATTCCGCACCGAGCGCCTTAAATACAGCGTCCTCCGGGCTTTGGTAGAAAATGAGGTTAAAGCAACCGATCAGCTCCGGCGGAACCGTGCCGAGATCTGCTGCGGAGGTGATGGGCAGCAAAACCTTTTTGGTGCCGCTATCCAAACAAACCTGCAAGGTATTGGCAAGTTCATCGACCTTCAGCATTGTTCCTGCAATGCTGATATCCCCGAGAACGGCGAGGCTGCTTGTTGTTGGTTTTGCCAAGGCAATGGAGCACAGCGCGATCAGGGTTGGCAGCGCCAGCTTCTCGGTCATACCGATGCCCTGCAGATCCTGATAGTTGATAATATAATCCTTTGATGTGGTACTGATGGCGCCGCTGATCCGACCGGCATTCGCTTTAAGATAATTGAAAGCAGTATTGATTGCTTCCTTGCTCTTGGAATCGGAACCGACGCCGGTCTTTTCCAGCTTTCCACTGCCGGGAAGCATTTGGGATTCCAGACGATAAACGCCGATCATGCCGGATTTTCCCCGGGATATGGTGTAGACCTGACCGGGGTTCCCGATGCCCTCCGGGATCAGCTTGCCTCCACCCTGCTCCGGTACGGAAACATAATGCTCCTCAAAGGTTTCATTATCAATATAGGAGAAGTTGACATCGTAGAATTCCATGCCTCCCAGCTTTTTAAGCTGTTCCTTGACGCGGCGGCGCATCTCCAGCGAAAGCTTGAGAATCTCCTCCAGCTGCTCCTTGGTATATTCTCCATCAGGATATAGCAGCTTGATAAAACCGCCGACCATTTTACGGACAGCAATGGTATCCCGCTGGTTGAGATTTTTGCCAAGGCGGAAATGCTTATCCAAGGCATCACCGTACTGCTCCTTTCGCAGCTCCCGCACAAATTCGGCGAGATAATCGGTAATAAAGCCATAGTCATCGGTAAAGTAATCGGGGCGGAATTTCGGGATCTCCCAGCCGGGGATGTAGCAGTGCATCCGATCAAGAAATGCCGTATCGGTGCCCATTTCCGGCGGGAACGGGTCAAACAGGCTGGAGGTTTTAAGCAGTACATCAACGCTTTGATTGATGTTGCCGACGAAAACCATTGAGGCCGAGGCTGCTTTTTCCTCCTTGCCGCGAGCAAAGGAGCCGGACGCCATGTAGTCCTTCATGATCTGAATGCCGTCCTTATCCTTAAAGGAAATGCCGGCAACCTCATCAAATGCTACACAGTCCCACAAGCCGACAAGTCCAACGGTCTTTCTGGCCATGTTGTAGAACAGATTGGCGACGGTGGTTTGTCCGCCCGAAACAAGGATGCTGTTGGGGGAGATCTCCTTGTATAGGTGGGATTTTCCGGTACTGCGGGGCCCCAACTCGCAAAGGTTAAAGTTATTTTCCACCAGCGGCAGCATACGGGCAAGCAGCAGCCATTTTTCCCTCTCGGTCAGCTTATCCGGCTCCATTCCGATGGAACGAAGCATGACCGTCATCCACTCTTCCTGGGTGAAGGCCTTGCGCCCCTCCTTCAGCTCTGTGATATCAACATGAGGCATTTGAATGGGGGTTAGCTTACGAATATGGATGGGAGAAACCATTTTTTCTTCCTCATGGTACTCATATTCCAGCTGCACAATGCACCATATGCCGCCGCAGAGCAGACGGTCATATTTCGAGGGATAGTCCTCCGAAATGGGGACGTCTTTAATGCCGAGATTGGAAAACTCGGCTTCGTAGCAATCCCACCTAATATTCAGGTTGACCGTGATCTTATCAATGACGGTAAAGCTGCCGCGCTGCCGCAGCATAGAGAGGATCTTTTGCGATTCATCGGGACGCACGTAGTTTTCGGCAAGGATCTTCTTAACGTTTTCGACGCCGCTTGCTACGATCTCCGGGTCATCGGCACTGCAATACTGACCCAATAGAAATTCCAGCACATAGACGGGGACATTGGCACCTTCCTTAATCTTCTTGGTCAGATCCTTGCGGACAATGCGCCCATCAAACACCCTGCGCAGCTTTTGGTCGATCAGGGCGTTTTTATCGTCGGTTATGCTACTCATCATCTGTTCATTCATTTTCGTCACCTCACAGGTCAAACCCAAAATCATCGGCAAAGGCAATATCGATGTGGAACTCAAGTTCTTCACGGTCAATGTCGTTGGCGATCACCAAGTGGTAGACCTTATTCTTATCATAGGTTCCTGCTTTCAGGTTAAAGCGGACGCGGAATATCCGGTCAGCCGCGTTCTCGCTGGATTTATCTGCGATTACCGTTTGCCGGTCACTGACCGGTGTGCCTGTATCGTCCGCCATATAGATAGAATAGGTGCATGGCTGGATCTTATCGCCTACCGGCTGACGCTGATGGAACTCCAAGGAGAAGATCAAATTGGAGACCTTTCGGCTTTCACTCAATAGCTTCAACTCAGCATTCTTGACCTCAACATGATTCTTGTAGGACGCGCGAATATTCTTGAAGGCAATTACCGGCACCGCCAATTCTTGCAGGCTGATACCACCGTGGACATAATTCTCTCCGCCACCCTGAACCTTCATGCGGATAGTATCCTGCGGAGCAAAGCCCTTGATAGAAGCCCCGTCCAGTTCATGCGTCAGGCAGATCGGCAAAAGATGCTCTGCTTCCGTATCCGACGCGGTAAGCGCATAACGCCGTCCCAGCTCCAGCACCTCCCCGGAGAACGCCTTTCGATCCAGCTTGTCACTTTCGACGAGCGGCCGGTAGGAATATAAGAATCCGTGGTCAGCAGTAATGAATATATTTGTTCCGCTTAAATCGCCGATAATAATGCGAAGAATGCTGATGATTTCCTGAATGGCGGTTTCGCATGCATCAAATACCTTGGTTTCGGTAGATGCTTTATCCCCGGAAGCATCGATCCAATTATGGTAGATGTAGATAACGTCCTTGCCGACCGTCAGCTCGCGGCGCTCCTCTTTTTTCATCGCAAAAAGGTCCTTGGACTGTACGGTGACACTTCTTGGATCAGCAGCAGTCAAAATAGCATTGCGCTCTGCGGTGGAACGGGTCGGGCATCCATCCACCAGAACATTCATCCCCTCATCAACAGATAAGGTCCTACCGGGCAGCAGCGCCGCCATACCGAATTTGGTGACGGTGGGGAAAATCGCCTGCATGGATTCCAGCTCGGCTGTCCCTTTCGTGCCATGCAGAATACGTTCGGTTAGTTCGGCAGCGACCTCATATCGCAGGGCATCCGAAATAATAACAAACGCACGGGTGTTTTTTCCGGCTGCAGGTGCAACATATTTTTTATAGAAATTCCGCTGCTTTTCAATTTCCGAAACATAGCCCAAAACAGCCAAGTCATCAGCGGCGGCATTGGTCCAGCAGGTGGTCAGCTCCCGCAGGAACCAGTTTTGATACAACGCCTCTACGAAGTCCAGCGAACGCTTTAGGTAATCCTCTAAAATGTCGTTGGGCTTTTTCAGCGAATTGCCAAAGGCAAGATGGAACCGCCGGTAGTAGCTATCCATACGGTAAAGCTTGCTAGTGTACAGCTCCCATATCTTTTGGGGTTCGACGATATGAAACCCGCTGCTGTGTTCCTGATAGAACAGCTGCATTTTACCGGTGAAAAACAGACAGTCAAAATAATCCGAGAAGCGGGCATACCAACCGGCCGTCCGGCGGTTGGCGCATACCTTCATAATCAGCTCGGTTCTGACCACATGCTCGGCGATCTCGCTGTAAAGCTGCTTCAATATACTTTCATTGATGCAGGGGAAAACATCTCCGGCAAGCAGCGCCTCCGGCTCCAGCTTTTCAAAGCGGGCAGGGAGCCGCAGCTCCTGCTCTATGGTACGGCAGATCTCATAAAGGCTGTCGTTATTCTCCCGAGAGCGCCATTCGTGGACGATCCCGTAGCAGTAGGCTTTGTTCGTTTCGGAGATAAACCGTTCCAAACCCCGGAAAACCGAGGCATTCATGGTTTGTGAAAGCGCAGTAAGCAATATGTGCGCAGCGAAGGCCGTCAGAGGCTTTTCCTCCTCCTCGATGTACCCGGTAAGGCGGCGCACCAGCTCCCAGAAGGCGCCGATACTGCCGAATCGGTGAATACTTTGCAGGATGGGGTTGGTTTCCTTTTCCAGCCCGGCGGAAAGCACTGCGATGATAATATCCTGCGGCGTGCCACCCTCCACCTCAGCCAAGACAGTCATCACATCAATGTGCAGCTGCCCCGGCGACTGGTACTCGTGCCCGATGCGGCGCAGCTTTAGGCGGCGCTCCTTGCTTTCCAGGAAGCGAGCATACAGCTTTACTGCCCGGCGCATGGCGGTGGAGGGCGCAATGTTCAGCTCCTCCATTTGCAGGGAAATAAAATCCGCCTGGAAAATCTCGCTGTAATATTCGATATCCTGCAGCCAGTCCTCCTGCTCATCGGCGTAGGCAAGGGGGCAGTAAATGAGAAAATCGCTTTGCAGATCATCGTGGAGCAGTAGCTTTTTTACGGCAAAGTTATTAGTGCCGGTAAGGCGGATGACGCGCACCCCCGGCAGCTCCAGCTCGTCCACATCTTTTTCAAATTCCCGGTCGGGATCCTGCCAGAACACAATGCGGCGGTGGTAAAACTCCGGCAGCGGGGCGGCAAAGCGCTCCTTCAGGCTAAATTGTATTTTTTCGTTAGGCATGGTGGGCTCCCCTTACTTTTGGTTGTATCCTTTATATCCGGAACGAATAATATGCTGAAGCAATACAAAAAAGAATTTATTGATTATTTCAAATTGGGAGGTGTATGCATCTATGTTTATTAGTCCTTTGCTTCCATGAAACATATTGTTTCGAAAACGGTAAGCAATCATTAGGTACGCAAACAAAAGGTCTTTGTCGCGCTGCTTCTTCACTTTGTAGGCAACAAGTGACTCTTTTACTTTATCACGGTATTTATCACCTAAGCGAAGCTGGCTGAAGTGGTGCGTAGCAATATGCATTTCGTTGTTTTTCTGAATATACCGATCGCAAAAGTAATCTCCAAAGAAGTCAAACACTGTTAAATCAATTCCGTGTTTTTCATCTGACTCTCCGACCAAGTCAGCGCAAATCTGGATATCATTATCTGGATATTGACGTTTTTCGTCGGTAAATAGGAGCTCCTCAAACCAAGAAGTGTAAAATAAAAAGTTTGCACATTCACAATAAGATCTTTCGGTTAGAGTACAATTCCCCAGTTCTTTGCACAGCTTTAAAAGTTGGATCTTCGTTTCGCTTGCTTTGCACATAACTCTACCTCCTTAAATCAATGGGTTCCGCTTGAAATCCCACGAGGTTTCATAGGAGTCCCAGTCTGTTTTGCTACTATCAACAATCTCTTTCTCTATTGTTTTAATGGTGTTCTCATTTTTCCTTATCAAGGGCATTATACGGATGTCCTTAACTTGAATATTTATTGTGGGATTAACAATTTTTTGAACATACGAAAAAAGCTTGCTATTTAGGAGCCCCAAAAAGAATGCCATGTCAGAATCGTCTTTCAAAAAAACGGTTGAGCCGCCAACATCAAATGTTGCATCTGGCGGGAGTATGCGAAAGCTTGGATTGTTTGAAATCAGACTCCATGTGATTCCAGTTTTATACCAAAGATATTCTGGGATTATTCTGCAAATACGATCTCTTTTATAAAAAGCCCGCGCTTCTTCTGACCAATTAACGACTTCTGAGAGGTTTCCATACCACTTACGATAACCCCCACCCTTTGCATAGAAAAGCCACTTTTTATTTATTCCGATAGATGTATTTGATACTTCCCAAAATTCACGAACAAAACGAGCGTTATCACCAGTTTTATTCTGACCATCTGATATGGTGCATTCGAAAAGTGATGGATTTTGGAATATGCCCATAAACCTATCACTCACCCAATACGCCACTGGTGAACCGGGGATTTTGGAGAAGTTGGACTGGTCTGCCGCATAGCGGTTCTCACCAGCAAGGAACATATCCTCTTTCCCTTGCTGTGTGGTCGGCTCGATCAGGCGGCAATACTCGCCTTTATAATCTGCAATGTGGCTCTTGCGGATAACAAACGAGGTGGTCTGTACCACTTCGCCGCCGATTTCTTCAAACGCTCTTGCGCCGAGATGCGCCATATTGACAATATCGACTGCCAACAGCTTTGTACGCAGCTTCTCAAAGCTGGACAGGAACATCCATGCGTGCTGCGTGATCATCGCCTGATAGCCATTTTTCTTTGCCATCTGTCCGCAACGCTCGATAAAGCAAGCAAACAGATCACTCTTACTATCCGGGTAGTTGGTTTTAACATAGTTCGTCAACAGGGGGTTCATGCCGCTGCTGCCCATATACGGCGGATTCGTCACCACCACATCATACTTCCGAGCCAGCAATTCAGCGCACTTGACCAGCGGCAGCACTTCATCCAGTGCCGCCTGCTTCATCATGCTTATGTCATTGCGGATCTCATCAAACCGGGCATACAGTCCGGCGAAGTCTATGGGTGTAATGTTCAGAATGGAGCCGTACTCTTTGGCGTCCCGCATTTCGGTGACAATGCTCTCGATGTCGGCTTTCAGCTTCGGATCATTCTTGTGGAAGTACTCGATGGTCATTGCCGAAATACCGTTGCTCTCGCAGATGGAGTAGATATTCGGCTGAATCCCGCGTGTGAGTAAGCGGCGGTCATACTGCCGTGCCTTCATCATGACGGCGAAATAGGCAAGCTGCGCCGCGCGGTCATCAATGTCTAACCCAAAGAGATTATTCTTGAGGATGCTCTGCGCCGCCTCGCGCTGATCCCAACCGGCGGAGGTATAAATCTGCATCAGCACATCAAAGGCATAGACAAGGATATGACCACTGCCCATGCAGGGGTCGATGACCTTGATTTCTTCCGGCTTGATGGTTTTGTATTCCTCGCGGAGCCCCACAAGCTGCGCTTCTACCTCCGGTTCCTGCTTGGCTTCGTCTAGATAGTATTTCCAGCCGTCGTGCAGCTCGGCATTGGGGTGTCCTTCCAGCCAAAGTCTGCCGAGAGAGTTTTCCACCATATAGCGGACGATCCAGTCCGGCGTGAAAAGCTGCGTCGCGGCAGGAATGCGTTCCTTCGTGATCTTGACATTCTTCTTGAGTTGGGCAAAGGTATCGTCCTTTAGCTCGGTGTTGTAATACTGGTACAGCCAGCCGATGATCTGCACCTGATCGGTCCAGTCCTGCTCATCAATATCTGCAATCAGCCGGGCAAGCACACTGTCCGGTCGCAGGATATTATTGGGCAGCAGCATTTCGGTATAGCCGCCCATTCGCTCAAACATCATCGGCAGCGCCTCATTCAGGGCATTGCACTGCGTCAGCAGCAGGTAGCGGTACAGGGCTTCGGTTTCGCTGTTCTCTATGTATTCTGCCACCTTGGCGTGGTTCAGCCCAGGCAGCTCCAAATGCAGCGCATCATGAAGGATCTCCGGCTTGAACGCGCCGGAGGCATCGGAAAATACGCGGATATGGGAGGGCAGATAATTGTTGACCTCCATAAAGCGCAGGGCGATAAAGCGGTTGAACCAAGTGTAGGCAACCTCCTCCATAACTTGATTATACCCCTTTTTCTTCACCAGCCGGATCAGCTCCTCCCGCTGGGTTCTTTCCTCTGCGGTAAGCAACCGTCCGCTAATGGCTTCCGCCGATGTATCACCAAAGCCGGCTTCGCCGATCCCGTACTGGTAGGCACGCTGCTTTACCTGGGTTATCAGCTCTGTACGTGCCCATATTGCGAACTTCTGAATGGCATTTTTGTTCATTTTCTCATGCCCCCTCTTGATGTTCAGCAAGTGTTTATTTTATCTTTGCCAACACATCGGCGAACAGCTCATAATTATGCTTCACGCCGTCATCCAGGTCAATTTCTATATTTCGGTCGGCAAGGTGATGCACCTTTTCCTCGTAGGCTTTCAGCTCTGCGGCCTGCTCCTGCAGCTTCTTTTGCTGCTTCGTCAGCCGCACGCGGTCGGCAGCTTCGGCGTGGTCTATGGTTTCGCCAATTTGTGTAAGCTGGGTGCGGTAGCGCTCCTGCTGTTCGTGGACATAGTCGGTGCGCAGCCGCGCCAAAAGATCCCGCCGGTAGCGGTGCATATAAACCAGCGCCTTAAAGCCATTCTTTTTCCCGCTGTCAAACAGCCAATAGATAGGGCGCTTTTGGTAGGTTTTCAGGTGGTCGGCGTAGAAGTCATTTAGGAAATAGCCGCGGATCACCTCGCGGGGAGTTCCTTTGCCGCCAAGGGCAGCGGCAATAAACCGGAGATTTTCCTCCAGTGTGTCCTCGCCGTAAACCGTGCGTACAAATTCCACAAAGCGCCCGGTGATATCGTCATCAAAGTATTCGTCATCGCAGATGGGGAGGATATTGTCGCTATCCGGGATGAAGGTTTTATACTTGCTGTCGTCCCACTCGCCGCCTGCATATGCCAGCCCATCCACATCCAGGGAGTACCGTCCCAGCATACAGCCCACAGCATAGGAGATCAGCGAAACGATCTCATCCTGCATGGTGCGGATATAGTTGCTGCCCTTCATGGTCTCCGGAACATCATCCTTGCTGTCAAAGACCCTGTGCACCGTCACATCCTTATCCGCCACCTCCGGCGTCAGCTCGTCCTGCAAGCCGTAAATATCGATAAAAATACGGTTCAGCTCCTCCTCGTTCTTTTGGAGCTGTAAAAAGCGGGCCTCGCACTCGGCCTTCCATGCAGCGTATTTATCGCTTATCAGTCGTCCCATATCAATTATCCCTCCAGAAGCTCCGATGCCCTTTGGCTAACGGCATATTCAATAAGGCTTAATCTTTCTTTGCTGAGGTTGTACCTGCTGTGTTTTGGAAGCTTAAATTCCAGAAGCTTTCTGATAGCGTTTCGCCAATCGTGGGTCAAGACCTTTTTTGCTTCTGCAACATAGTCGTCGTACACACATGGCATCTGTGCTTTTGCATATTTCAAGAAGCTTTCTTTGCTTTTGAGTGCATCCACGCCGGCAAAATTGAATAAACTGTTTCCATGGTCAAAAAGCGGAGCAGGCGCAATAATACTGTTTGTATGGCTATCAATGAGGAATCCAAAATTGCCATAATGCCTGTCCGTGTTGAAGATCAAGGCATCAAAAATAAACATATCATTCAGTGCTTTCTCGAATTCAGGTCCCAATTCTTTGTAGTACTCTTTAACTGCCTGCATCCCGCCGGAGCGGACTATTCTTCCCACGGGGACAAAGGAAACATCCTTGCTGGTAAAAAGCTCGCAGGTCGAGCAGAGTATATCTTTCCATTTCGAGAGGTTGTACGGGATGACATTTATGCCAAGGATTTTTCCAATCTGGTATGCGTAAAACTCCGAATACGGCTCATTTCCAGTGTTGGATGCGCCCATTGTGCCGCCTTTGTACAGAAGAATCTTGCCATCAATTCTTCGCCAGCACTTAGGAAGCATGCCGTTTGTGGTAAATTCCGGACTTGAAGTCAGCCCCGAAACATTGCTGCTGCCGTAGCCGGTAAATGCTATTTGCCCCAAAACACGGCTGAACCTGTTATCGTATAGATTCACGCCATCAAAGCTGGCACAGCTGTCTTCTTGCTTCAGCCAATAGCAGTCATTTAGGCTAAGCCCCTTTGATACGCCTATCAAATCCAAAGGACGGTTTACGCTCAACCCCAAGGAGGAGAGCAGAGTATCGACATAGGCGCGGTTTTTGGGTATAGAACGGTGCTTGATCCACGATTCTATACCTCTTTCAGATATTTCAGCCAAATCGAGAGGGAATAACTCTTTGTTTTCCTTATGAACTTCGATTATTCTGATATTTGTTTCCACTTGTTTTTCAGCGGAGAACACAATAAGCGGTGTATCAAAATGCATTAGCGTATAAATCATTTGAAACTCCTTCTCGTAACTCACGGCAAATATGGATTTATGGATTATATTATTATGGCTAATGCGCGGGGTATTTAGCGAGAATCAGTCTTCCCATATCACTTGTTCTCAGCTTAAAAAATTATCAATTAAATTATACATATAGTCCAACATCTTATAAAGTTCATCTACGCCATCTCGTAATGCATAGTAATCTATGCTGTGATTTTTATTAAAGTATAGTTGCTCATCTTTAGACAATGCATACCGCCAAATGTCTGCCATTTTATCTCCTTTTGAATGTACAGCTCTCTCTTCAATGCTCATATCAGCACCTAATAATTCGCTGAGGCCTTCTTTAATTCCTGCCAAAAGAGTGCTATCTATATTGAGTGAGTGTTTTCCATTGGTCGAATGGAGTCCTTCTATTACGTCATTCTCGATATGCATCCAAATGTCAAGCAGATCATGCCCTTTACATAATTTATTAGTTGCACGCATATATATCGACTTTAGAAATAGCTCTATACTATGCCTATAATTGAATAAAATTGGGAAGATCAGCTGATCCTGGATCCTTATATTATGGGCTCTTAGCACAAATTCCACTAGTTGATCTGCAGCATCTTTATATCCCTGCCTAAGTCCCAAAAACATTTGCTTTTGGGTTTGCCACCCCCAGTGCGCTGTTTCATAATATCGAGTAGCATCCCCGCTGGTATCCACAAATATCTTCATATGAAATCCTCCTTGGAAAGTTGAAGCCCACTAATCGCATTCTTTCTCCCAATATAGTTGATAAGCAATAAGATTAATCCCAGAACTTCTGCTGTCTCGATCTTTGTACAACAGACATCCATCTTTTTTAGTTGATCTGCACACTATCACAGCTTTCAAGCGTCTTCATGAGCTTTTCACGGATCGCTTCGACGTACTTATCAATGTCTTCCTTGCTTTGCAGCCGTTTGGCAGCGCACAGGTCATACCTACGAATCGTGGTAATCTTCCTTGCAGGAGACACCGACCCGGGGAGATCATCGTCATCGTGCAGCTTTTCCAGGTAGCGGCAGGTATTTTCACTGTATTTCAGCACCTGCGTGGTCATGGCATCCAACTGGGTCAGCGTGGTGGCTTCGGCTACCGCTTTGCGCTTTTCTTCAAAATATCCGTCAGCTGTTCGCAGAACATCTCCGGCATTTCTCACCTCACCAGCCAGCTGGTGAACGTCCTCCATGCAGTGACGAATGTTTTCCAGCACTTCCTCGCGCTTTATAGTCAACTGCTTGGCATACGCTGTATTGATTTTACGAATCAGCTCCGGCAGTTCGCCAATGCGAGAATAGGGGCGGGGCATGGAGAGAATGGCAGTGATATCGCCAATGGCCTTAATGGTATCAGCATCCGCTGCAAAATACTCACGTTCTCTGCTTATATCGGTAAGGCATCTTTGAGCGTCATCATACACCTCTCTCTGCGCCTTAAAGAACATTTCCACATCTTCCATATCCACTGCGGACTCAAACAGCTCATCCTGCCGACGAACCATATTGGTGAGCAACGCAATGTTGTCCTTGCGCTGTCCAAGGATATCCATCATCAGCCTGTATTCTGTTTCCACCTTCTCCTTTTCGGGATATGTTCCCTTGGAATAGTAGTTATCCAAAAGCTTTTGGCAGTACTCCCGTTTCGCCTCAAATATCGCCAAGACATAACTATTCAAGGCATCCGCATCGGTGGGAACATCCATGGCATTCTTATAATCCCGCAGGAAAGCTACGCTCTTACGAATCAGCTCCTCGGGCGGGGCAACCTTGCGCACCACTATTGCCTTATCAATTTCGGATTTCTTTCGCAGATAATCCACCAACCGACGGTCGTCCTTTTCTACAACAGCACCACCATATCGAATTTGGATCTTTTGCTGTACGACCAGCCGCGCGACCAGTGCGGCAATGTCTATTTCTCGCCAGCCAAAGGGGAGTGCCTGGAACCTGCGCTGCACATCGCCCATCGAGATCGTACCGCCAACGCCGTTTTGGTTTTTCAGCTCCAGCCACTGGCTGATCTCATTTAGTGCTTCCTCGTTATTGGCGCCCGTCCCGGCAATGCCAATCTCCTCATATGCTCCGTTTAGGATCTCCAAAATATCTGCATCACTATCGGCAAACCGATTGACATAATTCAGCTTGGAATAGACACTCTCCACCAGGCTGGTCATGGCACCGTCCAGCTTTTCCTTTGCAGAACCGGATCTCTGCTCCAAGATCTCACCGTGGACATAGAACTTTCCATCAACGATGGCCTTTTCGATTAAGCTGCGGGCATGACTTTCCAGCCTCCGTGCCTCATCGTTGCGGTCCCGAATGATCCGCTGGAAGCTTTCCGGCATTTGCGAAACATTCCGCTTCTTTACATACTTGCGGATCCTCATTGCCTGCTCCAGCTCATCATAATACGGAGTATCCGCCGAGAGAACTACAATGGCCTCGTTGTTAATTTGGGATTCCATAAGAAGCCTTGCCTCTCCGCCCTCGAGGAAATCGGCTGCCGCCGTGACAATGCGCAGCCGCATTCCACCGCAGGAGGCGCCGTTCAGCGTTTCATCGACATACTGGTCATATGCAAAATCATACCGGCCGTACTTAAACTTTTTTGCAGGATAGATTTCACCATAGACCGTCTGGGAAATGCTTTGGACAATTTGAGCGCTGTCTACGCTGGTGTTTTTGATCTCAACGGCAACATCCTGCTCCTCATCAGTCAGGAAGGTATAGGTGTCCCCATTACGGGAGATATAATTTTGGGTCAGCAGGCGATCCAGTGACGCCGCAATAGAGGCTCGCAGAGTGATTTTGTCGGCGTGAATATCATCGATCATCAAAATAGAGATATTCTCTATATTCGCCTTGATATCATCGATGTATCGAATCAAATACAGCAGCTTCAGCACATTGACATCCTGCTGCTCCAAGCCATCATGGACATCGGCGGCATTTTGGCAGCGGTCAATCACACGGCGTATGGTACTTTCCAGGAAGGTATGCACCGTGTCATAGAATTGATAAAACGGAACAAACGCGTTTTCATCCTTATTTTCGATGCGCTGTGCCGCCTCCTGAAAGCCGGAAAGCATAGAGCGCTCGCCGCCGGAAAGGTGCTTGCCGGAGTTTCCGTGCTTGCGGATTTCGGCAAGTACCTTTTGGATGATAATAAACTGATAGGGGATGAAGGGGAAGGTTGCGCTAAACTCTTCCGCGCTGGTAAAGCCCTTAATATCAAGAATGGGATTATCAAAGACAAACAGGCTCTTTAGCCCGGAAGCTTCCTTCTCATACTCCATCTTCAAAAGGCTATCTGCTTCATCCGTCTTTGCCAGTATGCGCTTTTTGATTACCTCATCAACCGACGAGGAGGACAGGCTCAAGCGGGTATTAAAGCGCCCCTGGATTTTGGAAAAATCATCGCCGGTGATCTTTACGACAGAATCGATGCCCTCCTGGCTGGTCACCATGACCCATACCTTGCCCCGACACTTATCGCCGATTTCCTCTACCAGCGACTGTAGATTTATCATCAGGTCGCCGTCATCGCCGATATACTGCCCGACTTCATCCACGCAGAACAGCAGCCGGAAGTTATCCCCCTTACTATCCACATATTCCTTAATCTCGGAAACAAGCTGCTTAATACTCATATCGGCATTTTCTTCACCGTTAAACCAGTTTCTTGCCGCTGTTTCACTCATGCCGAGAACCGACTGCATTACCTCAACGATGTCGTCCTCGAAGAAGCCGGAAGCGGAGCGGGTATCGACCCACTCCTCACCGTTGATCTCCTTAAATGCCGCACGGAAGGCTTCGGTCTTGCCCTGCTTATCAATAAAGCGTTCCAGCTTGGCGGTTTTCAGGTCATCCCCGTAAAACCCGCAATGGTTATAGAACACCTTTGCAAACACCCGCAGCACTGCCGTCTTATCTTTTTTGATAGGGCCTTCAATATCAATATTAAACAGGATCGACTCGGTGGGGATGCGAACGCACCTTTCCACCATGGCATAGGTTATGGCATCATCCAGCTTGTCCTTAAAGTAATCAAGAGCCTCCCGGCCATCCACCTTTTTGTTGGAGAGCAGATAGGAAAGCATCTTTAGAAAGTGAGATTTACCGCTGCCGAAAAAACCGGAGATCCACACCCCGACCTTATCAGTCGGAATGTCGATTGCCCTTGAATAGTTATCAAAGAATGTATCGAAGCACCGCCGCAGATCCTTGGTGATGATATACTCACTTAACTCCTGCTTTAAGCTTTCTTGGTCATCCTGTGACACCTTGATAACGCCGTTAATGTCACGGTCGATATCCTTTTGGAACATATTTTGAATCTTCATGCCGTCTCTCCTCAATCTATCAATTTACAAAAGGTTGAACGCTCTGTAATAATGTCCGTCAAGAAATTTGCCAAACAGTCCAAGGTCCTGCCCATTGAATGAACCCGGGTAGAACATCACAATAGGAATATCTGCAAAAAGGTGCTGCATACTGTCCAGCATCTTGTGGGAACGCATAAACGGATAAATCTTTCCGACCCCGGTAAGGAAAAGCACATCCCCGTATTTATGGGGCTCATACTTTATATATTCCAGCAATGCCTCCGGCGTGGCGATCTTTTGAAGCTGGTCGAGCAGATAGTCCTTTCCCCGTCGTTCCTCCAGCGCATCTACGGACTTCAGAACCCGTTTATCCTCCAGAAGCTTCAGGAAAATCTCATAGAGATCACACTCCTTGATGTGATACGGTGTTCCTTTTTCCTCCTTTAGCCGAGCAATAAAATCTCGGACAATGATCTCATCAGCCGGATCGTAACAAAAAACATGGATGCCGACTTCATTACTCAAGCCCTTGTTGGCAAGGAAGCTTGGGTCAGATATCCTGTCCCGAATTCGATCCAATTCCTGCTTTATATTCCCCATACCGCTGCCTCCTTATCTAAAGCAATTAAACGCCGCCAGTGCTTCTGTATCGTTGTTGGCACGAATGCCCTCCTCCAGCTCATCGCACAAAAACAGCGGATTCAGCCGATCTGATTTAACGGTGTCAAGCATCTGCGCTTCAACCAATACCTTGGTCAAGACCTGCTTAATTTTACTGATCGTTAATTCGCTCCATCCTGCTACATCATCATTTTGCTCCTGGAGGTGGGAGAAGAAAGCATTCACGTCCTTTCGTGTAAAGGAAAAATCCTGATTCTTGTACTTTTCCCCTATCACCCCAACCATAAAGTCCCACACCAGCCGATTGTATCGCATCATCGCATACAAATTGATCTGCTTTGCGATTGCAACGGGTGCTGCAGAAAGCTCCCACCGAAGGGCATCATTATCCAATGCATCCAACCGCTTGTAACAGCTGCGAACCATCCGGGAAACCAGCCGTTCGGTGGGGTACTGAAATAGATTATTCTCCTTGATCTCCTCGATAGCCACCTCAACCGGAACGCCGTCAAGGTAGTATTTCGATGCTATGCGGATCTCATAAAAGAGAAACTGCTCCGCCGTAATGGTTCCACTGTATACCTGTGATCGCTCCATATATTTCTCCGTTCAACGCAAGTCCCTTGCTCATTTGACCATTAGATACAATTTCACATCATGCATTATACCACATTTTTTGATATATTGCCAATAATTACGGCAAACAAGCCGCATATTTTTGCAAAATTGCCATTTTCAAAGAGACCGCCGCCTTTTCATCACAAAGGGTGCTCTTTTCTTTGACATTTTAGCACTTGCTATAATGATTATGAGCTTGATCGCTGTCCCATAGTACGGACTTATATCGCGCCGCAGCCTTATCCCATGTCTCCGCCACCTGCCATCATTCAAACAGCTCCCGGTGCTGCTTGAAAAAGCGGTAATAGAGCTTCGTGTTCTCCAGCTCCCACCAGCTTTGCACCTGTGCCGGTGCGGCGTCCAGATTATAGATGCGGGCATTATTCATGGCAAGCAGAAAAGGGGGGTGGGTCGCGATGATAAACTGGCAGCCGCAATACCTTGCCAGTTGCTCTAGCATCGCCGCCAGCTCCTGCTGCCTCTTCGGTGATAGGCTGTTTTCCGGCTCGTCCAGACAGTACAGCCGGTCGTTTTTCAGCCGGTCGTCAAAGTACCGCAGCGCCGTTTCGCCGTTGCTGTTCAATTTGACCTCCTCCCCGGCGACTCGGCGGATGAACTGCTTTCGCGACACGGACCGGCTTCTTGCCAAAAGCTGCATCCTGACGGTATCGTAGTCCTCCATCCCGCGGAATTTGACGGTGTTGCCGTACCGCAGCGTCCCCCATTGATCCCGGGCCTCCTCTCGGCATTCCCCGATCTCATCGTTATTGGTGCGGACGGTCAGCATATAATCAAAAATATCATCACTGGTGATGATCCGGCTGCCATCCGGGACGGTGTGCCGGAACCCCTCCTCGTCAAAAGCCATCTCATAGCGGCAGGCGTCCACATAGGCCTTCACCATCTCGCCGGAATTAAAGGGTGCCACCCGGTTCAGCTTCAGCTTTTCCGCAATCAGATTAAGCAGGGTGCTTTTGCCGGAGCCGTTGCCCCCGTAAAGGATGGCCATATTTTGAAAATAAAGCTCCCGCAGCCCCCTTGCGGGGAATAGCCGGCAGGGGTACAGGTTATCCACAAAGCCGGCGCAGTCCCGGGTTTCGCAGATGCGTTCCATGATAAGCTCTTCCTCCTGCTCCGCATCGGGCAGCGTAAACCGTTCCAGATACATGAGATCCCCTCCTAGCAATATGCATGTTTCTCTGCCCAGTATAGCAAACGCCCCTGTACATGGGCTTGTACAGGGGCCGCTATGTTGTGGCAAAACACCCACGGCCATTCAATGGCTGGCTCTCAAATAACACAGCCTGATTCATCATCAGACCTCCCTTCGAGCAGGTTCAAGAAGCATTAGAAAAATGCTTGTCGATGTAGTTGCGAACCCGTTACTGCTGGATTCTGTCAGCGAGAGTGAATATCCGACTATATATGAGGACGCATTTTCCATGTATGTGGTGGATGAAAGCTGTCTATTTCAATATGCATCACGCAGAGCCGTTGATAAAAAAGGAACTGATTAGAGAGAACACAAACATCACATTACGAACAAAGAGGTAACTCTTTCCGGCTGCATCGGTTCGTTGCACCTGCTCATTGGCCTCTACGCAAATGTCAAAAATCTAATTCAAAAACCGTATCCTCGGAGGACTCAACCTGGTGCTTAACGACAATAAGCAGTACCACATATTTGGATTTAATGGTTTCCACAATTTTTTCCCTTGGCATAAAGATGCCATTATAAACGAATTGCCCGTCTGCGCGTTGATATTCGGCAACGGTTTTTGACAGCTCATCATCCGAAAGCGCTCTGACTTCTACTTTTTCTATCGAGCAATTAAATCGAAACCCGTTCTCAGTAACCATAGCCATGGAAAGCAGCTTGCTTTTAATTTCGTCACAGTGTTCAAAAATGTCCAGAAACTTATCTTTCACCTGCGGATTATTGGAATAGAAGGATTGAATATATCCCTTAATGGCGGGTGTAATATATTTTATGTTTTTGTGTAAAGCCGCATTAGCATTCTTTTCATAATCTCCATCATTTTTTAATATCGTTTTCTTTATGGAGCCCTTGATGTCCATGATAATGCTGGCTATGATCCACTCTGTGACGCTTTCATTAAAGTTGATTGCTTCCGGACACTTTTCGAAAAGGACAGAAAAATAGCGATTTTCATTCTTAATGACAAGGCCGGAATCAAAGCCCCATTCGCTTTTTATCGCCTCCTCCGCACTACGAAAAATCATGTCAGAAAACGCGTCGTTATCGATTTCTTGTGCCTTTTTTTCATTTTCCTTTAGTTCTTCAAGCTTGATCGAATTTACAACATCAAACAGCGTATGATTCCGCCCCTCTTCCAACTTAAATCGAGCGAAAGGGTTCTTCTGGCTGCCATAAAAGCCGATAATATTCTCCATCTTTTGCGTCGGCGTAAAGTTCTTATCATCATCAAAACAATTGTTGCCAAACATCTTCAAATCTCGCTTAATGTCCGGGTAGCTTTTGGCAAGGTTAGCGATATCGATTGAACGTTCCCACCCAGCATTCAGCAGCTGTGTAAGGTACCATTGAGTTAGATAGAAGTGGGTAAGAACCACCCACTTTGCGCCACAGCCATATTGATAGTTTTCCAGAACATCTGAATTGCGCGTGACAAAACCCACAAACATATCATAATCCACGTTAAACGCCTCGGCAGCAATGCCAAAAAGCCTTTTCCATGAGGTTATTCTTGTTTTGCCCTCAATTACATTATCTTCAGCAATAAAAGCTTGAATCTTGTTTTTTACTTCTTCTGGTGCATTTGGCTCGGAACAGCATAGGTAGTACAGGTGCATGCTGATAATGTTAAATACCTCAAGCGCATAGCACTCCCTCTCCAAGCAAAAATGGTACTCCGATAGTTGGTGGCGAATCGCCTTAACAACGCTCAAATCTCCCATCTCCACGCTTGCTGCCGATAGAACAATTAGCACATCTGCAATTAATCTGCATCTTTGGTCATTCGCCGTTGCTGCAGAGGAAAGATCCAGCATCAAACCGCATATTTTAGAATCAAAACGCTTTTGCATAGAGGGCAACTCGTGAATCCGGAATAATGTGTAAATCAGAAGATGCTTGCTCTCTTCAATCGAGATATATGCTTCATCGGGAACCTCTTCAAGACTACGGTAAAGTATATTGCACACATTATCCAGCAGACTACTCGCTATTTCTGCTTTTTCAGCGTCACTGTATCGTTCAATCAAATCACCCGCTAAATCACACTGATATTCTAATAGTTTTAGAATAAGGTACGTATTATACTTGTCATCGGTGGAATCCTTAAAATCTTTATAAACTTGATTTATGGTCTCCTTGTATAGCAAATACCGCATGGGGTCTTTAAGATCTTTTTCGGCTTCCGTTACGTTCAAATAACACCGAACCAGATTTCCCTTTAGGATATTAATAATGGCCTTATGGCTTTTCATCATAATTGGAACTTCGGAACAAACTACTTGCAGCAAAAATACAACAGTCGCCGCCAGCATACCGAGAACCATCCAGTACCACTTGACCAGATAAAAGATGGCAGAAAGCGTACACAGCGAAATGGATATAATAACGATGCATTTAACAGAGTAATGCTTTTCTGACCTCAAATTATATAGCTTTGTGGTTTTGGTTCCAAAGACCTCCTCGTTTTGCAGAGAAATCGAGATCCCGATAATTGAGATTACGACAGCAGCAAGCGCCGTAATTATTTGCATCGCAACGCCAATGGCATTCTGCAATTCCTCTTGGCAGGGAATTTTGAAAAAAGCGCACGCACCAAACACAAACACTAAGAGAAACCGCACACCGATAAGGATAGTAAAAAGGTAATTATTTGATTCGCGTATGGGCTTTGATTTGCGTTTACACATGTTGTCATTTCCTCCGGGATGCTTATTGTTAGCATTGCGCTGCATTGGCGTCCTTTATGCGATAGCAGAGGATGTCCCTAATAGGATAGAATCCGCGATCTATATCCTCCCCCTCACCCCACCACCAGCTTGTTCGTCTTTTTGAGAAACTTTGCCGGGATCGGGCGGTCCAGCCGCCAGGTGATATTCATCGGTCTGCTGCCGTCGTGCTTCACATAATTTGCCGTGCCCAGATAGGTGTACGCTTCCACGCCGCCGGTCATGCGGTCTGCCTTAAACTCACGGACAAACAGCAGCACCCTGCTGCCGCGCTCCTTATGATGGATATAGCGCTGTCCGGTGGGGGAGCTTTCCGCCGTGATGCTTTGGCTTTGCCAATGAAACAGGCTCTCATTGATGGAATAGTCATTATACATGGTGGTGGGCGAATAGTCCTTGTCTGCCTTGTTGAGCGTCACAAAGAACACGTCGATGTTTTTCTCCGGCAGCCACTTCACGCCCTCGCGCACGGTGGATGGCTTCATAAAGTCCAACGCCACCAAAAGCTGGTCGCGGGTGTAGGTGCAGTGCAGGTCCAGCGGGCAGTCAAAGCCCAGCTCCACCGGCTCGTCGATGAAGTCGATCTGCTCGAAGCGATAGCGCAGCAGTGCCAAAAGCTCATTGAGCAGGACGGTGCTATCGGAAAGGGAATAGAGGTTGCCCAGCACCTCCTCGTCGTCCCAGTCCTCCGCGGCCTTGCCCCAAACGGTGACATAGAACATCTGCATCATCCGCTTTTCCGCATCCGGGAGCGCCGAAAAATCAATGTTGTCGAGGTGCGGAAGGACATTCAGCAGGAACGAGATCCAGCGGCGGGAATCAGCCACAGCAAGCTTTGCAAACGCTTTGGTCAGGATGTCCTCCAGCGGCTCCGAAAAGTCCTCGATGGCATCCGCTCTGGCACAAATGCGCGAGAAGGAGGAAAACTTGTAGATCGCCCGTGGGTCAAGATGGTAGTAATCCAAGAAATTTTTGAGCGTCAGCTCCAGCCCGCTGTCCTCCGCAAAGGAGGCTGCGCGAGCCGCCAACCCAGCCGTATTGCCATAGGACGCGCGGATATTCTCCAAAATGTATTTGGCCGCTTTCTTCTCCAGCTGGATATAGCAGCCCTTGGGGACGGACACAAAGCCGTCCTTGATCTCACGGCTCACGCTGCGGGTGGCATTCGACAGCAGCGCCGCAAACTTATCCTCAAAATTGTATTTTCGATTTGCCTGACCGATGAAGTCCAGCACGGTCAGGCATTCCTTGTCCTCGGATAGACGCAGACCGCGTCCCAGCTGCTGCAAGAAAACCGTCAACGACTCCGTGGGGCGCAGGAAAAGAACCGTATTGACTTCCGGAATATCCACGCCCTCGTTGTAGATGTCCACGACGAAGATGAACCGCACCTCGCCGGACACCAAGCGCCGCTTGGCCGCCGCTCTTTCCTCGTCCGAAGATTGCCCGGTGAGGCACATGGACGGGATGTTGTGGTCGTTAAAATAGCGGCACATAAATTCCGCGTGATCTACCGTCACACAGAAGCCGAGGCCCTTCACCTCGTCAATGTCCGTCACATATTTCAGCAGTGCCGTCACCACATGGTCGGCGCGGCGGTTGGCAACCGCCCCGCTGAACGTATAGATATGCTCCAGCTCGCTCTTTTGGTAGCCACCGGCAGACCATTTGAGCGCATCCAGATCCACCGTATCGGTAACGCCAAAATACTGGAACGGGCACAGGAGCTTTCGGTCAATGGCTTCCGGCAGACGGATCTCAGCGGCGATACGATTGCTGAAGTAGGGCAGGATGTTCTTGCCGTCCATACGCTCCGGAGTAGCGGTCAAGCCCAGCAGGATGCGCGGCTGGTAGTAGGACAAGAGCTTCTGGTAGGTCGGCGCGGCGGCATGGTGGAATTCGTCCACGATGATGTAATCGTAAAAATCGGGACTCGTCTTTTCCGTGAAGCTCTGTGAGTTGAAGGTCTGGATGGACAGAAACAGGTTGTCGATGCTCTCTGGCTTATAGTTGCCCACAAACAGCTCACCAAAGTTTGCGTCCTTGAGCACGGCGCGGAAGGTGTACAAGCTCTGCTTGAGGATTTCCTCCCGGTGCGCCACAAACAGCAGGCGGCAGGGTCTATCCGGATTCTGCTTGCGGAAGCGCTTGTAGTCCAGTGCAGAGATGACCGTCTTGCCGGTACCGGTGGCCGCCACCACCAGATTGCGCGTATAGCCACGGACAGTGCGCTCTGCCTCCAGCTTGTCCAAAATCTCCTGCTGGTAGGAATAGGGGTTGATGTCCATGGTGTAGACGTCGGCATTGTTGGTGTCGAAATATTTTTCCGCCTTCAGCGCCCGTGCCAAGCGCTCTCTCTGATCCTCCGCGTAGTATTCAAATTCGCGGTCATTCCAGTAATACTCAAAGGTAGCGGCGATCTTGTCGATGGTTTCGGGCAGGTCACGCCTTGTGACCTTTGTGTTCCATTCCAGGCCGCTGGTCAGTGCGGCATTGGACAGGTTGGACGAGCCCACATAAGCCGTCGTGAAGCCGGTTTCGCGGTAAAAGATATATGCCTTGGCGTGGAGCCGGG
>ERZ791830.520-NODE-520-length-37841-cov-11.725824_pt1 | contig 37841 bp, 34 predicted proteins | sample MGYA00509945_ERZ791830 | MGnify/ENA primary metagenome ERZ791830 (study PRJEB30046, sample SAMN00792021) | human gut metagenome | study: EMG produced TPA metagenomics assembly of the A metagenome-wide association study of gut microbiota in type 2...
AAGCCGCATGTTAACATCGGCACCATCGGTCACGTTGACCACGGCAAGACCACTCTGACCGCTGCTATCACCAAGTACCTGGCACTGAAGGGTGATGCAGAGTTCATGGACTACGCTAACATCGATAAGGCTCCTGAGGAGCGTGCTCGTGGTATCACGATTAACTCCGCTCACGTTGAGTACCAGACCGAGGCTCGTCACTATGCTCACGTTGACTGCCCGGGCCATGCTGACTACGTTAAGAACATGATCACCGGTGCTGCTCAGATGGACGGCGCTATCCTGGTCGTTGCTGCTACCGATGGTCCCATGCCCCAGACCCGTGAGCACATCCTGCTGGCTCGTCAGGTCGGCGTGCCCTATATCGTTGTTTTCATGAACAAGTGCGATATGGTCGACGACGAAGAGCTGCTGGATCTGGTCGAGATGGAGATCCGCGAGCTGCTGAGCGAGTATGACTTCCCCGGTGACGATACCCCGATCATCCGTGGTTCTGCTCTGAAGGCTCTGGAGGCTCCCAACGATCCTTCTGATCCTGCTTACGAGTGCATCAAGGAGCTGATGGACGCTGTTGACTCCTACATCCCCAACCCGGATCGTGAGGAGGACAAGCCCTTCCTGATGCCCATCGAGGATGTCATGACCATTTCTGGCCGTGGTACCGTTGCTACCGGCCGTGTCGAGCGTGGTGTTGCCAAGGTTGGCGACGCTATGGAGATCGTCGGCATCAAGCCCGATCGCCTGAACACCACCATCACCGGTCTGGAAATGTTCCGTAAGTCTCTGGACTTCGCTGAGGCTGGCGATAACATCGGCGCTCTGCTGCGTGGTGTTGATCGTACCCAGATCGAGCGTGGCCAGGTCCTGGCAAAGCCGGGTTCTGTTCACCCCCACAAGGTCTTCGAGTCTCAGGTCTACGTTCTGACCAAGGACGAAGGCGGCCGTCACACCCCGTTCTTCTCCAACTATCGTCCTCAGTTCTACTTCCGTACCACCGACGTGACCGGCATCATCACTCTGCCGGAAGGCACCGAGATGTGCATGCCTGGCGATAACGTCATGATGCACGTTGAGCTGCTGACCCCCGTTGCTATGGAAGAGGGCCTGCGTTTCGCTATCCGTGAGGGTGGCCGTACCGTTGGTTCCGGCGTTGTCGGCAAGATCATTGAGTGATTTTGACCCTTCGCGCCTGTTCTAAGGCATAAGGTTAAACTTACAAAGAGCGTTCCCATTCCGGAGAGTGGGAACGCTCTTTTTGCTTATATCAGCCCTTCTGCGACAGGCGCAGAAGGGCTTTTTCGTTTTGATAAAAAGCGGCTTTACAAATTTTGGTTGTTGTGATACACTTGAAACAGAATAAATCTCCGGAGGGTGTAAACGATGGCCTTTGATTATAAGAAAGAATACAAGGAATTTTACCTGCCGCCGAAGCAACCAACGCTTGTGACCATCCCGCCTATGAATTTTGTGGCGGTGCAGGGGAAAGGGGACCCCAATGGGCCGGATGGCGAATACAAAGCAGCGATGGAGCTGCTGTACGGCATTGCATTCACCATCAAGATGAGCTATAAGGGGAGTCACATGATCGACGGTTACTTCGAATATGTCGTTCCGCCGCTGGAGGGTCTGTGGCATCAGGCAGGCGTTGATGGGGTGGACTACGCCCACAAGGAGACATTCGAGTGGACGTCGATGATCCGCCTGCCGGAGTTCGTGACGAAAGCTGAGTTTGACTGGGCTGTGCAGGAAGCGACCGCCAAAAAACGGAAGGATTTTTCAAAGGTTGAATTCTTCCATTATGACGAGGGGCTTTGTGTTCAGTGTCTGCACCTTGGTCCATACGACAATGAGCCGGAAACACTGCGCCAGATGGACGCCTTTGCGGAGGTGCAGGGATATGAGGTTGACTTTGCAGCCCGACGCCACCATGAGATCTATCTCTCCGACCCTCGCCGCACGGTTCCGGAAAAATGCAAGACAGTCCTGCGGCACCCAATTCGAAAAAAATAAATCCGGTCAAATCCACAAAAGATGTCGATTTTGGTTGTGAAATGTGCTATACTATTCTTATCTATAAAAGCACACCTGCAACAGGGAGGAGAATATCATGCAGCACGAAACCGTGATCGTTCTGGATTTCGGCGGCCAGTACAACCAGCTGATCGCCCGCCGCGTCCGCGAGAACAATGTCTACTGTGAAATCTATTCCTACAAGACGGATCTGGCACTGATCAAGGCCAAGAACCCGAAGGGCATCATCTTCACCGGCGGCCCCAACAGCGTCTATCTGGAGGATTCCCCGACGATCGACCCGGAGATCTTCAACTGGGGTGTGCCCATCCTGGGCATCTGCTACGGCAGCCAGCTGATGATGCACCTGCTGGGCGGTCATGTCTGCCGTGCACCGGAGCGTGAATACGGCAAAACGGAGGTCTTCGTGGACAATTCCAGTAAGATGTTCGCGGATGTTCAGCCCTCCACCATCTGCTGGATGAGCCACAATGACTACATTGAGCAGGCAGCACCCGACTTCCGGATCACGGCGCATACGGTGAACTGCCCGGTGGCCGCTGCGGAAAATGCAGAGAAGGGCCTGTATGCCGTCCAGTTCCATCCGGAAGTCCTGCACACCGCCGAGGGCAAGAAGATGCTGCACAACTTCGTGTATAACGTCTGCGGCTGCACGGGCGACTGGAAGATGGACTCTTTCGTGGAGAACAACGTCAAGGCCCTGCGGAAAGAGATCGGAGACGGCAAGGTGCTGTGCGCTCTGTCCGGCGGCGTGGATTCCTCGGTCCTGGCAGCTATGCTGGCCAAGGCGGTCGGCAAGCAGCTGACCTGCGTTTTCGTGGATCACGGCCTGCTCCGCAAGAACGAAAAGGAAGAGGTCTGCGCCGTCTTCGGCCCCGGCAACCCCAACTTTGATATCAACTTCGTCTGCGTGGATGCCCGTGAGCGTTACTTTGGCAAGCTGGCAGGCGTCACAGAGCCGGAACGCAAGCGCAAGATCATCGGCGAGGAGTTCATCCGCGTCTTCGAGGAAGAGGCCAAGAAGATCGGCAAGGTGGATTTCCTGGCACAGGGCACCATCTATCCCGACGTTGTCGAGAGCGGTCTGGGCGGCGAGTCCACCGTCATCAAGAGCCACCACAATGTCGGCGGCCTGCCCGACACGGTGGACTTCAAGGAACTGGTCGAGCCTCTGCGCAACCTGTTCAAGGACGAGGTCCGTCAGGTCGGCCGTGAGCTGGGCCTGCCGGAGTATCTGGTCAGCCGTCAGCCGTTCCCCGGCCCCGGTCTGGGCATCCGCATCATCGGCGAAGTGACCCCCGAAAAGGTCGCCATCGTGCAGGACGCAGACGCTATCTGGCGCGAGGAGATCGCGAAGGCCGGTCTGGACAAGGAAATCAACCAGTATTACGCAGCTCTGACCAACATGCGCAGCGTCGGTGTTATGGGTGACGAGCGCACGTATGACTACGCTGTGGCTCTGCGTGCTGTCACCACCACCGACTTCATGACTGCCGAAAGCTATAACATGCCCTGGGATGTCCTGGGCACTGTCACCAGCCGCATCGTGAATGAGGTCAAGCATGTCAATCGCGTGTTCTACGATTGCACCGGCAAGCCGCCCGCCACGATCGAGCTCGAGTAATCTGCAAACCCTGAAAAGTATTGATGCAATGCAATATTTTGAGAGTCAAAAGGCTCTGTGATACTGCTTTGATACTATCAGGCGATTATTCACAAAGAGAGACATGAGAATGCCCTCTGAGAAACGGTAAGTTTTTCAGAGGGCATTTTTGTGTCTTTTATTCTTTACGCCACTTTTTCTTCGGCTCGTAGCGTCCGCAGTCGTCGGCGGTCTGAGGCCAGTTGAGCTTCCATTCCAGATACTCTTCCTTGGTGATCTCGCCCTCCCGGAGCTGCTTCTTGCGAAGCTGCCACTCCTTTAAGAAATCATCCAGCAGGCGATAACGGAAACTGACAGCCATGTGCTTTTCCGGGAAATTCGGGTCTGTGGTGTCTGTGACCTCGTAGAGCCGGGTGCCGGGATAGTGCTCGTCCAGCTCGAACAGAGTGTACATCACATCCTCTGCAGCGTACAGGGTCGGCTCATAGAGGGAACGGTAGTTCACGTCCAGCACCTCCGCAATCTTGCGGAGCAGCTCTTCCTTGGGAGTGCGGGTGTTGCTTTCGTATTGTGCGATACGGATGTCTGCGCTCTTCTCCTCAAACCCGATAGCAATGCCCAGTTCTTTCTGGGTCATACCTCGGAGGTTGCGGGCACGTTTGATGCGGTCACCGACTGCCATGCGATTGCCTCCTGACTTAAACATATTTGTTGAACCTAGTATAGCACAGAAAAACAGGAGGTGCAATAGAAAATAAACAAAAAAGTTTAAGATTTTACCTGAAAACCTCTTGACTTAACGGAATGTGTTTAGTATAATGAGGATGCAAAAAGATAAGCAAAAATGCTTAGTAAAATTGAATGACCGCCAAACTGACCCAAACCGCCAAGACCTTCCGAAAGGAAGCGAGCGCTCCGTAAGGGGACGGCACAGCACCGCAAAGGGGATATGCCTGCCGGAAGTCAGCGAGGACGAAGCGGCACCGAAACGAAACCGACAAGGAAAGGACAAAAAATGGCAAACAGCATTTTTATCAAGGCAGACGAGCTGGCAAAGGAACTGGACATCTCCCAGGGTCTGGCGTACAAGATGATCGCCCAGTGGAACGAGGAACTGAAGGCCAAAGGCTACACGACCGTAGGAGGCCGGGTAAGCAGGAGGTACTATCAGGAGAAAATCTACGGGGCAGGGGAGGAGTGATAGGATGCCAGCCTACAAGGACAGCAAACAGGGCACATGGTACGCTTCCTTCTACTTCGAGAACTGGCAAGGTGTGAAGCAGAAAAAGCTGAAACGGGGATTTGCCACCAAGAAGGATGCTCTGGCGTGGGAGCGGGAGTTCCTTCTTCAACAGGCGGCAGACCTGACCATGACATTTGAAGCCTTTGTGGAAATTTATATCACGGACAAAAAGAAGCGACTCCGGGAAAACACATGGTTTACCAAGGAGCATATCATCCGAACGAAAATCTTACCGTATTTCAAAGAAAAACGGCTCAGCGAGATAAAGCCACGGGATGTGATCGCATGGCAGAACGAGATGCTGAACTACCGGGACAAAAACGGCAAGGCCTACTCGCCGACCTACCTCAAGACGCTGCATGGACAACTCAGTGCCATTCTGAATCACGCCGTCCGGTTCTACGGGCTGAAATCAAACGCAGCAGCCACAGCCGGGTGCATGGGGTCAGAAAAGCACAAGGAAATGCTTTTCTGGACAAAGGAAGAGTACCTCAAATTCGCAGAAGTCATGATGGACAAGCCGCAATCCTATTACGCTTTTGAGGTCCTCTACTGGTGTGGCATCCGGGAGGGCGAGCTGCTGGCTCTGACTCCGGCAGACTTCGACTTGGACAAGGGGCTGCTCTCCATCACCAAATCCTATCAAAGGCTGAAAGGCCGGGATGTGATCACCGACCCGAAGACACCCAAGAGCGTCCGTGTCATCCAGATGCCGCAGTTTCTGACGGACGAGATCAGAGACTACCTGAAATCCCTCTACAAAGTCCAGCCGGATCAGCGAATCTTTGAGGTGACCAAGAGCTACCTGCACCATGAGATGGACAGGGGAGCCAAGGAAGCCGGGGTGAAGCGGATACGAATCCACGACCTACGGCACTCCCATGTGTCGCTGCTGATTGAAATGGGCTTCTCGGCTTTGGCAATCGCTGACCGGGTAGGGCATGAGAGCGTGGACATCACCTATAAGTACGCACACCTCTTCCCCTCAAAGCAGCAGGAGATGGCGCAGAAGCTGGACATGGAGCGAAAGGAAGGGTGAAAATGGAACGGGTACTCGACAGGCAAGGCCGCTGGCGGAACAAGGTGGTGGCCTTCCGAATGTCACCAGAGGAGGATGCACTGCTGGATGCAAAGGTCAGGCTTTCGGGGCTGACCAAGCAGGAGTATATCATCCGCCGCCTGACAGACCGGGAAATCACGGTGGTGGGAAATCCAAGGGTCTATAAAGCCTTGCGAGGTCAGATGGAACTGATCTATCAGGAATTGCAGCGACTGGCAGTGGATGAAGAGATTCCGCCGGACCTGCTGGAAACGATTCAAATGGTGGCTCTGACGTTGAACGGACTTAAGGAGGAATGCGAATGACGGACAATAGAAAAACGACCGTACCGGGTGCATCTGTTGGCGCAGATGCGGTACAGCCGTCATGTAAAAAGCACACCAATATTATAACAAATTCGGACAAGAAAATCAATCTGCAAGCCGCGAAAAAAGCAAACAATTTCGGACTGAATACGGTATCAATGACCGAACTGTATGACACGGTCTATCCGCCGAGGAAACCAATTGTGAATGACCTGCTTTACAGCGGAACGTACCTCTTCGTAGGTGCGCCAAAGGTTGGCAAATCGTTCTTCATGGGGCAGCTTGCCTACCATGTGGCGATGGGACTTCCGCTGTGGGAGTACGAGGTGCATCAAGGCACCGTCCTCTATCTGGCTTTGGAGGATGATTACGCCCGGTTGCAGCGGCGGCTCTCCCGGATGTTCGGGGTGGAGGAGACCAGCAATCTCTACTTCGCAACGCAGGCCAAGTCCGTGAGCGAGGGACTTGACCAGCAGTTGGAAGGATTCATCCGGGAGCACCCGGATGTACGGCTCATCATCATCGACACCCTGCAGAAGGTGCGGGAGATCGGCGGTGACCGATACAGCTACGCCAGCGACTACGAGATCGTGACCAAACTGAAAACTTTCAGCGACAGGTACGGCATCTGCCTGCTGGTGGTTCATCACACCCGGAAGATGGAAGCCGAGGATAGCTTCGATATGATCTCTGGCACCAACGGTCTGTTGGGTGCAGCGGATGGCGCATTCATCATGCAGAAGAAGCGGCGCACAGACAACACCGCCCTGCTGGACATTGTGGGACGTGACCAGCCGGATCAGGAGTTGACGTTGGAGTTCAACCGGGAACGCTGCGTGTGGGAGTTCCAAGGAGCCGAAACGGAACTCTGGAAGCTGCCGCCCGACCCGCTTCTGGAAGCGGTGGCAAAGATGCTCAGCCCGGAACATCCAGAGTGGAGCGGTACGCCCACGGAGCTGCTGGAACGTCTGCCGGGTGTGAGCATACAGGCAAACATCTTGACCCGGAAGCTGAACGTGAGTGCCGACAGGCTCTACAACGACTATGGGATTCGGTACGAAAGCAGGCGCACCCATGAGGGCAGGGTGGTCAAATTAACGCTGGAAAATTCTGGGGCGTGACGATTCGTGACGGTTGTGACGGTATTTTTGCTACTATGTAAAATACCGTCACAATCGACACAACCGACACGGGATGGTGATAACGATGAAAAATGTGCAGATTTCGCAGGAACTTTTCGTCGCCTTGCTGCATTATCATTTGAGCGGCGAAAATGAGTACGAAGAGATTATTGAACAGGGCTTGGAGCAAAAACTGGATGCGATGCTGCGGCATGAGCTGTATGCCCAGTACAAGACAGCACCAACCGAGGAACAGCGGGAGCAGGCTCGGCAGGAGTATCTGGACAAACGAGGCGTGCCAGAAAGCTTCCGCTGGTGAGTTCCTCTATTGGCAGAGGACAGGAGCGTGTCACGCTCCTGTGAATGCAATCACGCAGGAAGGTGGTGTTGGACCGGGCAGCGACGAGATGCAGCGAACCCCCGTCCGCAGACGAAGGCCCCCGGCAAGGCGCAAAGGCATCTTTTGATGGACGGAACGTCTGTCAAAAGTGCTTTTGCGTTACTTTCGACGAAAGTAACAAAGCCTTTGCCGTGTCCGGCACCAGTACCTTCCACAGAGAAAGGACGTGCGATTGAAAAGAACCATTTCCGCAATGCGGGGTCCCGGCTCCCTCAACCATAACCGGAGAAGTTTCACCGCTGAAAACGTAGACCCGAAGCGCAGCAGTCTGAATGTCGTGTACCGGGATGAGCCGATTCAGAAGGTGTACCACGAACTGTTTGACGAGGCAGTGAAGCGTTACAATGCCAAGCAGAAGCGCAAGGACCGCTGTATCACCGACTACTATGAGCACCTGCGGACAGGCAAGCAGGAAAAGCTTTTCCATGAGCTGATCGTCCAGATCGGCAACAAAGATGATATGGGTGTCCTGACCGAGAATGGCGCACTGGCAAAGGAACTGCTGGACGAGTATATGCAGGGCTTCCAAGAGCGGAACCCGACACTGCGGGTGTTCGGGGCTTTCCTCCACATGGACGAAGCTACGCCCCATCTGCACATCGACTTCGTGCCGTATGTGTCCGGCTGGAAGGGCAAAGGACTGGACACCAAGGTTTCCCTGAAGCAGGCTCTGAAGGCCTTGGGCTTTGCAGGCGGCTCCAAGCGGGAATCTGAGCTGAACCAGTGGATCAACGCCGAGAAAGAGCAGCTTGCTGCCGTGATGGAGCGGCATGGCATCGAGTGGGAACAGAAAGGCACCCACGAAGAGCACCTGTCTGTGCTGGACTTCAAAAAGCAGGAGCGTAGTAAAGAGGTAGCGGCTCTGGAAGCTGCCAAGCAGGAGTGCCAGACCGACCTGACCGAGATGCAGGAACAGCTGGAAACAGCGCAGACAGCCGTAGAAGCCGCTGAACAGCGGGTACAGAAAGCAGAGCTGACCTACCAGAAGCAGAGCCAGAAGCTGAACAAGCTGGCTCCCATTATGGAAGGTTTGGAAAACCTGTCAGCACAATACTCCCAGCGGCCAGAAGAATGGGTGCCAGAAGCAGCCACATTTGAGACCGCCAAGAGCTATCGGGAGAAGAAGGCCATGCCGCTGATCCAGAAGTTGGTGAAGGTACTCTTTGCCCTCCATCGGAAGTACTGGGAGGTTAAGAACGAGAGGGATAAGTACCAGTATTTCTATCAGGACGAGAAGAAAGCTACCCGCCATTTGAGCCAGCAGCTGGAACAGGTAAAAGCTGAGAATTCGCAGCTCTATGCGATGAAACGTGATTTCAGGCGAGTATGGAACTATTTCGGTGCCGAAAAGATGCAGCAGGTCACTGGGTTTATGAGGGAGCAGGAGCAGACCACAGATAGGAGCCAGAAGAAGAGCAGACAGAACAGTGTAGAGCTGTAAGTATAGCAGACCCCCGTCAGCGAATGCTGGCGGGGGTCTGTACATATAAGTGATAATTCGACAAAAAATGCAATAGAAAGTTTTATCGGCTTGCAATCATGGAAAAGCTGTGGTACGCTTTACTAGAATAGTATAAAGGAAAAATATATTCTTTTTTGAAAAAGACACCATGATGTACCAATAGTGGTACATTTGCTATGTTAAAATGAAAGAAAACAATGCGGGAATCCGCATTTGATGGAGGAAATAAAAATGGTAGACACCAAAAAAGAACAGGAACGCGAAGAACTGCACCGTGCAATCTGGGCGATAGCGGATGATCTGCGCGGCGCAGTGGACGGATGGGATTTCAAGAGCTACGTTCTCGGTACGATGTTCTACCGTTATATTTCGGAGAACATTGCCAGCTACATCAATCAGGGCGAAATTGATGCAGGCAACCCGGACTTCCGCTATGAGGATATGCCTGATGCAGAGGCAGAGCAGGCACGGGAAGGGCTGGTACAGGAAAAAGGGTTCTTCATCCTGCCCAGTGAGTTGTTCTGCAATGTACGGGCAAAAGCGGCCAGCGATGAAAACCTCAATGAAACGCTGGAAACGGTGTTCCGGCACATTGAGGAATCCGCAAAGGGCAGCTCCTCTGAGGGACAGTTTGCAGGGCTGTTTGATGATTACGATGTGAACAGCAACAAGCTGGGCGCGACCGTTGCCAAACGCAATGAAAAGCTCGTGAAGCTGCTGAACGGCGTAGCAGATATGAACCTTGGAGATGTGAAAGAGCATGACATTGATGCTTTTGGCGATGCCTACGAATACCTGATGACCATGTACGCCAGCAATGCGGGCAAGTCCGGCGGCGAGTTCTTTACGCCTGCCGATGTTTCGGAGCTGCTGACCCGGCTGGGTACGGTAGGCAAGAAGGAAATCAACAAGGTATATGACCCGGCCTGCGGCTCTGGCTCGCTGCTGCTGAAGGCAGAAAAGGTGCTGGGACGGGACGCTGTGCGCAATGGCTTCTTTGGGCAAGAAATCAACATCACAACGTATAACCTGTGCCGTATCAATATGTTCCTGCACGACATTGAGTTTGACAAATTCGACATTGCCTGTGAGGATACGCTGACAAATCCGCAGCACTGGGATGATGAACCCTTTGAGCTGATCGTATCGAATCCGCCGTACTCCATCAAGTGGGCCGGTGACGAGAATCCGCTGCTCATCAATGACCCGCGTTTTGCTCCGGCTGGTGTGCTGGCTCCGAAGAGCAAAGCGGACTTAGCGTTTATCATGCACTCGCTGGCATGGCTGGCTTCCAACGGTACGGCTGCAATCGTCTGCTTTCCCGGCATCATGTACCGTGGCGGCGCAGAGCAGAAAATTCGCAAGTATCTGGTGGACAACAACTTTATTGACTGTATCATCCAGTTGCCGAGCAACCTGTTCTTTGGTACCAGTATTGCCACCTGCATCATGGTGCTGAAAAAGGGCAAAACGGACAATAAAGTGCTGTTCATTGATGCTTCTTCCGAGTGCGTCAAGGTGACGAACAACAACAAACTCACCCCGGAGAACATTAACAAAATAGTGGACACCTTTGCACAGCGGGCAGAAGAAGCACACTTCTCCCATCTGGCGGAGTATTCCGAGGTGCAGGAAAATGACTACAATCTGTCCGTTTCCACTTATGTGGAGGCTAAGGACACCCGTGAGAAGATCGACATTGTGAAGCTGAACGCTGAAATTGCGCAAATCGTAGCACGAGAAAATGAACTGCGGGCCGCCATTGACCAGATCGTGGCAGAAATCGAGGGCTAAGATGGAAAACAACAAGAAGGATTCTGCATTGGTACGTTCTTCTGCGGCGGAATACCTGACCTTTGTTGCATCCACAGGGGAGGACAAGGACAGCATCGAGATGCGCTACGAGGATGAAAACATCTGGCTGACGCAAAAGATGATGGCGACCCTTTACGATGTGGGGCTTCCGACCATCAATGAGCATATCAAAAAGATTTATGCTGACCATGAGCAGGACGAGGCGGCAACGATTCGGAAATTCCGAATAGTTCAAAATGAGGGTGGCCGACAGGTTACTCGCAGCGTGAACCACTATAATCTGCAAATGATTATTGCGGTCGGCTTCAAGGTGAACAACCAGCGGGCGGTGCGGTTCCGTGTCTGGGCGAACCAGATCGTGGAGCAGTACACCATCAAGGGGTGGGCAATGGATGAAGAGCGCCTGAAAAACGGTGGCACAGTCCTGACCAAGAAATACTTTGAAGAGCAGTTGGAGCGTATCCGGGAGATTCGCATTTCGGAGCGCAACTTCTACCAGAAACTCACTGACATTTACGCTACTTCGCTGGATTATGACCGCAATGCGCTGACCACAAAAGAGTTCTTTGCGAAGGTACAGAACAAGATGCACTATGCCGTGCATCGCCATACAGCGGCAGAGCTGATCTATGAGCGTGCCGATGCCGAAAAGCCGCACATGGGGCTTCACACATGGAAGGATGCTCCCAACGGCAAAATTAAAAAGAGCGATGTTTCGGTGGCGAAAAACTATCTGACCGAAGATGAAATGAAGTCCATGGAGCTGATCGTTTCGGCATACCTCGACCTTGCCGAGAACCGTGCCCGCCGTCATATCCCCATGACCATGGAGGACTGGGCCAAGCGGCTGGACATCTATTTGCAGGCAGATGATCTGGAAGTGCTGAAGGATGCAGGCAAAATCTCGGCACAGCTTGCAAAGATGCACGCCGAAACGGAGTTTGAAAAGTACCGTGTGGTGCAGGATCGGTTGTACCAGAGCGATTTTGACAGGTATTTGGAGGAAAACTTAGAGTAAAGATGAGCCTTGAGATTTGGAGTTTCGTAGTGGATGTGCTCTCATTGATTGCAACAGTTGTATTGACAGTTGCAATCTATTGGCTACAGCGCTCACATGAAAAAGAACGTGAGCAAATGGAAGTGGAGGCGCAGAAAAAAGCTGTTGCAGAAGCGGCAAGAGTTTTTCTGATTGATAATGAAGATGAAATAGAATGCTTGCCGTTGTCAGCGATTGCAAAAAGCCTGAATCTCAAAAGAAAGCATCATAGAGCGATAACGACTAAGTTTTTAAGATGTAGTGAGGAAGTCCAAAAGGAAATTCTGAAGCAAGCCAATTTTCAGCTAATAGAGGTTTCTAAAGAACAGGTGAGTGTTGCATTAAAACGACTAAAAGATGATATTAAGGTGTGCGGTTTTGGACGAGATACTTTATATGATGGGGCTAAATACTTTCATCGAGCGATGGAGTGTTATTCGGATGAAAAAATTGAAACCGTAAACCCGTACATATTTGAGGACATAAGGCGAACACACTTTTATCAAGGTGATTCACTCCAATTATTAAAAGACACGAGCTATAACGGAACGCTATACGGATATATGTATGATTACCTTCACTCCGCAGATTTGGGAAAATCCAAATGGCTACTGCAGCCACCAATTGATATGGTTTGGTTGCAATGTGATTTAGCTGGATGCCCAGAAGAAATAATGACATTCTGGACGATGCGAATCGTTATTGACTGTTGCCGGGTATTTGCTAAATCAGAAGAAGATATTATTTTCGATGAAGATTTGATTGAAACACAGGAAGATATGTACTATTATGCGGTGATGGCACTGTACAGTACCTATATTGCAAAGAAAGAAGAGGGTGCGAATGAGTAAGCTGGATGAAATGATTCGCGAGCTTTGCCCGGATGGTGTGGAATACAAAACATTGGGTGAAATTGCAGTCGATATTTATAGAGGTGCAGGAATAACGCGCGACCAAGTAACTGCTGAGGGAACGCCGTGTGTGCGATATGGTGAAATTTATACGACCTATGGCGTGTGGTTTGACAAATGCGTGTCGCATACAGATGAATCAAAATTGTTGAGTAAGAAATACTTTGAGCACGGAGATATTCTGTTTGCAATCACAGGAGAAAGCGTAGACGATATTGCGAAATGCTGTGTATATATAGGGCATGAGAAATGTTTGGCGGGTGGAGATATTGTTGTATTGAAACATAATCAGAATCCTAAATATTTGAGCTATGCATTAGCAACAACAGATGCGCGTCAGCAAAAGAGCAAAGGAAAAGTTAAAAGTAAGGTTGTTCATTCAAGTGTTCCTGCCATTCGTGAGATTAAAGTGCCAGTTCCACCGATTGAAATTCAGCGTGAAATTGTCCGAATTTTGGATGATTATACGGAGAATGTAACAGAACTACAAAGACAGCTTGCGGCAGAAATGACAGCTAGAAAGACACAGTATAGTTTTTATAGAGATAAGCTATTAACTTTTAACACGCCGGTAGAATGGAAGCCAATGGAAAAAGAATTTCCATTTATTCGGAATGGCTTTGTTGGAACGGTAACACCATATTTTACCGGTGAAGAACAAGGCGTGCGTTATTTGGAAGGAACCAACATCCATGATGGGGTGATTTCAGATAATGAAATTATATATGTTTCAAAAGAATTTCACCAAAAACATATTCGCAATGAATTAAAAGATGGCGATATTTTGATGGTGCAATCTGGTCATGTAGGCGAGTGTGCGGTTGTCGATGATAACTATGCAGGATCAAACTGTCACGCATTGATTATAATGAGTAATGCAGGACGTTGCAATTCGAGATTTGTAATGCATTATTTAAGATCAACAGAGGGAAAAGCTGGACTGAAAAAGATAACAACTGGTGGAACAGTTAAACATATATTGGCTTCAAATATGAAGAAATTTATGATTCCTGTTCCTCCTCTTGATGTCCAAAACCGCATTGTAAATGTGCTAGACAATTTTGAGAAAATCTGTTCTGACCTCAATATTGGCTTGCCTGCTGAAATCGAAGCCAGGCAGAAGCAATATGAGTATTACCGCGATAAACTCTTGACATTTGCAGAAACCGGCAACACAATTTTGAGCAGAGCAGAGCAGAGCAGAGCAGAGCAGAGCAGAGCAGAGCAGAGCAGAGCAGAGCGCTGATTAAGCTCTTGCAGTATGTGTTTGGTTATACAGTTGTTTCTCTGCAAGATATAGTAAAGAAAAGCTGTTCTGGCGGAACACCGAAAAAAGGCGTATCAGAATATTACGAAGGTGGAAATATTCCTTGGTTGAGGACGCAGGAAGTTGTATTCCGGGATATTTGCAAGACGGAGTGCTTCATTACGGAGAGTGCAGTAAAAAATTCTGCGGCAAAGTGGATTCCAGAGAACTGCGTAATAGTTGCAATTTCGGGCGCGACTGCTGGAAGATGCGCAATCAATAAAATTCCGCTGACAACAAACCAGCATTGTTTGAATCTTGAAGTTGACCCAGAAATGGCATTGTACAGATATGTGTATTACTGCATCTGTGCAAAGCAGGAAGAACTTCTTGCGAAAAAGGAGGGCGCACGTGGGGATTTGAACTCGACAAGAATTTTAAGTTTGCAAATTGATCTCCCATCGATTGAAGAACAGAAACGGATCGTTTCTATCCTTGACCGTTTTGATACAATCTGCAATGATTTGACCAGCGGCTTGCCCGCAGAGATTGAAGCAAGACAAAAGCAGTACGAGTATTATCGGGATAAGCTTTTGACATTCGAAGAAAGAGGATGATGGTTGTGGGATTAGAACAAGTGGCCTCAGTTGTTATATCATTGATATCTCCAGTAGCAGTTGCTGCTGTGACTGCTTTTCTGACATCCAGGAACGCTAGAGAAAATGAAATGAGAAAGCTCCTCCATGAGAAAAGACTTGAATTGTACATGAGCTTTTATGAACAAGTGGAGCGATGCTTAAAGAACAGACAAATTGTCTTTGAACAGGAATATTTTCAGAAGATTGGGACTTACAAAGCGAAAATGACTTTGATGGCCTCAGAAAACACAAGAAAGGCATTTGACGAATTCTTTTGGTTCATTCGGCAAAAGTGGACGGATTATCATAAATATTCCTTGGAAAATGATCCTGCGTTCGACGAAAGTCGCCACCATACGACATATGATGAAAATGGAAACGAATCGGAATGGGTAGATGTTAGTCGGGAAGAATTGGATGCCTTTAATGATGAAATTCGGCGATATAAGAAAACAAATAAACCGGCGAAAGAAGTCATAGAAAAATATGCGGAAGAAATATATCAGTCTATGAGAAATGATTTGGGAAGCAATCTGAAGTAGGAGGAATTTGAAATGTCCTTTTTCAATATCGTTGCGGCTACCAATGAGGATACCGTTGTTGCTACCTATGAACCCTCCAAGGTGCGCTCTGACAGCTACCAGAGTGAGGCGGAGTTGGAAAAAGAGTTTATCCGGCTGTTGTGCGAGCAGGGTTACACCTATCTGCCGCTACATACCGAGGATGAACTGATTGCCAACCTCCGCAGTCAGTTGGAAGAGCTGAATCACTACCAGTTTTCCGATACGGAATGGCAGCAGTTTTTCAGTGATGTGATTGCCAACCCCAACGAGCATATTCCCGAAAAGACCCGAAAGATTCAGGAAGACAATGTGCAGGTATTGCACCGGGATGATGGAAGTTCCAAAAATATCACACTGATCGACAAAAAGAACATCCACAACAACCGCCTGCAGGTCATCAACCAGTATGAGGTAAAACAAGCAGACGGCGCACGGCATGATAACCGCTACGATGTGACGATTCTGGTCAACGGCTTTCCGCTGGTTCATGTGGAACTGAAGCGGCGCGGGGTGGCCATCCGGGAGGCGTTCAACCAAATCAACCGCTATCAGCGGGATTCGTTCTGGGCGGGCTGCGGCTTGTACGAGTATGTGCAGATTTTCGTGATCTCCAACGGCACAAATACCAAGTACTACTCCAACAGCACCCGCTACAATGCCATCAAGGATGCCAAACACGGCAAGATGAAAAAGGAAAAGACCAGCAATAGCTTTGAATTTACCTCCTACTGGGCCGATGCGAATAACCGTGTGCTGACGGATCTGATCGACTTTACCCGGACATTCTTTGCAAAGCACACGATCCTGAGCGTGCTGACCCGGTACTGCATCTTTACCTCAGAAAAGATGCTGATGGTGATGCGTCCATACCAAATCACGGCAACGGAGCGGATTCTGAACCGCATCGAGATCGCCAACAACTACAAAAAGTATGGCAGCATCGAAGGCGGCGGCTACATCTGGCACACCACTGGCTCCGGCAAGACGCTGACTTCGTTCAAAACGGCACGGCTGGCATCGCAGTTGCCCTACATCGACAAGGTGTTGTTTGTGGTAGACCGCAAGGACTTGGACTACCAGACCATGAAGGAATATGACCGCTTCGAGAAGGGCGCAGCAAACTCCAACACCAGCACCACGATTCTGAAACGCCAGTTGGAAAACCCGGAAGCTCATATCATCATTACCACCATCCAGAAGCTGGCAACCTTTATCAAGAAAAATCCGGGGCATGAGGTCTACCAGAAGCACGTTGTGATCATCTTTGACGAGTGCCATCGCAGCCAGTTCGGTGATATGCATAAAGCCATTGTCCACAATTTCAAAAAATACCACCTGTTCGGCTTTACTGGAACGCCGATTTTTGCAGTCAATGCAGGAACTTCTACTGACCCACGTTATTTTACCACGGCACAGACCTTTGGCGACCAGCTGCATACTTATACCATCGTGGATGCCATCAATGATAAGAATGTGCTGCCGTTCCGTGTGGACTACATCAAGACGATGGACGCAGAGCCGGACATGGACGATAAACAGGTTTGGGACATTGACCGGGAAAAGGCGTTCATGGCTCCCAAGCGCATTTCGCTGGTGACCAAGTACATCCTTGACCACTTCGACCAGAAAACCTATCGGGGAGACAAATCGTATGAGTTTAATCTGCTGACGAATGTGGCAGAGGTGGCCTCTGCCCAGCGTGGTGCAGTGGAGGAAATCAAGCAAAAACAGCGCGTCAGCGGTTTTAATTCGATTTTCTGCGTGGCATCTGTGCCGATGGCAAAGCTGTATTATCAGGAGTTCAAAAAACAGATGGCGACAGACCCGACCAAGCGGCTGCGCATTGCTACCATTTACAGCTATGGAGCCAATGAAGCGGAAACGGATGGCATTCTGGACGAGGAAAACCCAGAAGATACCTCCAACCTTGACCAGAGCAGCCGGGATTTTCTGGACGCAGCCATTCAGGATTACAACGAGATGTTCCATACGAACTACTCGACCGATGGCGAACGGTTCCAGAACTACTACAAGGATGTATCGCTCCGCATGAAGAACAAGGAACTTGACCTGCTGATCGTGGTCAATATGTTCCTGACGGGCTTCGATGCCACGACCCTGAACACCCTTTGGGTGGACAAAAACCTGAAGATGCACGGTCTGATTCAGGCGTTCAGCCGGACGAACCGTATCTTGAACAGCATCAAGACCTTTGGCAATATCGTCTGCTTCCGCAATCTGCAGAAGCGGGTAGATGCGGCTATCTCGCTGTTCGGAGATAAAAATGCGGGTGGCATCGTTCTGTTGCGCAAATATGCGGACTACTACCACGGTTATATGGACGAGCAGGGAAAATACCATCAGGGTTATACAGACATGATCGATGACCTGACGCAGAAGTTCCCGCTGACAGAGCCGCAGATCGTCGGAGAGCAGAACCAGAAAGACTTTATCGTGCTGTTTGGCGCACTGCTGCGGATGCGGAACCTGCTGTCCTCCTTTGATGATTTCAAAGGCAACGAGATGATCTCGGAACGGGATTTACAGGACTACTTAGGCCGCTATCAGGACTTGCGAGATGAATGGCGCAATAAGAAGCACGATGAAACCAAAGAGGACATCACGGATGATGTGGTGTTCGAGGTGGAGCTGATTCGGCAGGTCGAGATCAACATTGACTACATTCTGATGCTGGTCAAAAAGTACCATGACACCCATTGCGATGACAAAGAGGTGCTCATCACGATTCGCAAGGCGATTGATGCCAGCCCGGAACTGCGCAGCAAAAAGCAACTGATTGAAACCTTTATTGCAGGTGTCAACGATGTGGATGATGTGATGGCAGAGTGGAACACTTATGTGTCCGAACAGCGGGAGAAAGAGCTTGCAAAGATCATCCAAGAGGAAAAGCTGAAGGAGCCGGAGACACGCAAGTATCTGGCCAATGCGTTCCGTGATGGTGAAATCAAAACTGTGGGCACCGATATTGACAAGCTGATGCCGCCTGTTTCCCGCTTTGGCGGCGGTGGCCGTGCGCAGAAGAAGCAAGGCGTGATCGATAAGCTGAAGAGCTTCTTTGATAAGTTCTTTGGGATTGGTGGAAGTTCATTTGAGGAGGGAAAACATGACTAAATGGTATAGAGGATAGTACTATAACGGTAACATCGATAATGGTGAGTAGAGAAAAATGGATATTTTTTCAACCAGAGAATTGGCAACGGCTTTTTGGGTCGGTGCGATTTTGATAGCTGTAGGAATGGCTATAGTTACCAATAAAAAGATAAGGCAGGGGTTTATAGGAGTTCTGAAATGCTTCTTCAACAGGAAGCTAAGGAAATTATGGGAAATATATTTCTTGTACATCGGAATAATCACGCTGATGTTTTCAAGGTCTCCAATATGGAAAAATATATATTTAAAAGATATTATTCTTTGGACGCTTTTTTCTGGATTGACTATTTGTATGAATGCAGTCGCTGGCGAAGCTGACGAAAAGTATATATCTAAAGTCCTTAAAGACAATATCAGATTTACTGTAGTCACGGAATTTCTATTGAGCACTTTTACATTTAGTTTTTGGGTTGAATTGATAATAATTCCGATAACAACAGTTATTGTGTTGTTCGATACAGTTGCAGAACATAAAAGTGATGCAATAGCAGTACATAAGCTATTGCAGGATATGATGGCCTTTGCTGGACTATGTGTGATACTTCAAACAGTGAGAGTGGGAATTCTGGAATATCGAGAACTTAATGTGATAAATACATTAGTGAGTTTCTTTATTCCAATTGTCTATTTACTTCTTGTCACACCGCTAGAGTATGCATTTGAACTATATTCGAAATACGAAATGCTATTTATACAGATGCATTTTAAAGAGCCGCGGGATAAAAAAGTGAAACGAAAAAGACACTTGAAGGTGATAAAAGCGTGCGGATTATCCGTTAGGAAAATTATACTGTTTCAAAAACAGTGCATACCACGAATGTATGTTTCAATGTCTGATTCGGAATTTGAGGCGTTGATAAGTCAGTTGGAAGAGATTTGTCTATAAAGTTAAAAGCTTGAAAATGTGTGAGCAATCGATTATAATATTGATAGAGGGTTCATTGGTTGTGTGATACTATCCTGATACTAAAAAATCAGCAAGCCACATCTAGCACAGCAATCTCATGAAAAAGTGAACATTCAAGAATAGCATTACTAAACAAATTTGTTTAGTAAGAATCCGAACTTACCGAGCTCGAATAATGGAATACGAGAAAATAAAACGTGTCTACGACTGAAAAATGATGAATTTCGGAAGAATGACATCACTTTGACATCACCTGCGGCAAAAAGCACCTGCTGGACGCGCCGGGAAATGGTAGTACAGTTTATTATCGAAGAATAATTTGAAAGCCCCGGAAAGTAACGAGAAATCGAAACTTTCCGGGGCTTTTTTGACATCGTGACATCACAAAACGGGCCGTGACATCACCTGTTTTCGGCCTAGCCGAGTGACATCAAATCAGAGTCATCGTTGTTAGAAGTGGGGGAGCCGATGGCCTCCAGCTTCGACACAAGCTCCTGCTGCTTGTTAGGGTACAAATGGGCATATGAGGGAGCAGGAGCAGACCGCAGATAAGAGCCAAAAGAAGAACAGGCAGAACAGCGCAGAGCTGTAAGATGGGATAGCATAGCAGCCCCCGCCAAAATCCACTGGCAGGGGCTGTACATATAGGGGTGACTCTTCGGAATTTCCGAACAGTTCAGAGCAGTTGTTAAGGGATGCTTAATAACTCGGGCAGTCTGTCAACTATCCGGGATTTTCGGATGGTTCGAGTTTGGCGATGGCAACCATTAAGAAAAACTTAATGGTTGGACGCACTAGAGGAAATAAAAAGATATAAAGATATAATTTCGAATTAAAGTTCCTCGAAAGACACCATAGAGGAAAGCGGGTTTCTCATTTTTTCATGGCGATCTGCGGACAGAGCCTTTTCACGAGAGGTGTCGGCGTAGCCGAGGACAAGGATGTTGACCGGTTCAAGGTTGTCGGGAATCTTAAATTCAGCCTTCAGGATGTCCGGCTTGAAATAGCATACCCATACGCTTCCTAAACCTAAGTAGGTTGCTTCCATCATCATGTGGTCGGTAATGATGCTTGCATCAATATCGGTCAGCTTTTTACCATCAAAGGGACGTGTCCAGACCTTATTTGTATCGATGCAAACGATAATTGCCAGCGGCGCACCATAGATATTTGTGGCCTTTCCAATTTTACGAAGGCCCTCATCACTCTGCACTACAATCAGGTGTTGAGGCTGACAATTACCACCTGTGGGTGCAACATGAGCTGCCTCTAAGATGGCATCCAGCTTTTCCTTCTCAACCTTCTGCTTTGTGTAAGAGCGTACACTATACCGTTTCTTTGCAAGTGACAAAAAATCCATAATGTGATCGTCCTTTCTGGAAGTGTAAGTTTGTGTAGGGTCTTGATAATTCAATCAGCCTATGCTATGATTTTATCAGCTGTTTTCAAAAAAGCAAGAACGTACTTTTTTGTTATATACTACCCAAAAAGATAGTACAAGGAAGAGAAAAATGAAATGTCCAAGTACCTTTAGCTGCCCGGTTGAAGCAACCCTTGATTTGATTGGTGGGAAATATAAAGCACTTATCCTATGGCACTTGATTGATAATACCTTGCGTTTTAACGAGATAGGAAAGCTGATTCCAAAAGCTACACCCAAAATGCTGACACAGCAGCTTCGGGAGCTTGAAAACGATAACCTGATTACTCGGAAAGTCTATCCTGTTGTGCCGCCGAAGGTGGAATATTCGCTTAGCGATTTTGGAAGAAGCATCATTCCTATTTTGGATGCGATGTGTAAATGGGGAGAAAACTATCTGGCAGATGCAAGCAAGAAGTAATCCTTAAAATACAGTTGCATCCTGAACGTAAATACGTTATAATACTCACAGAGATCCCGCTGGTTGCGTGATACTATCCTGATACTAAAAAATCAGCAAGCCACATCTAGCACAGCAATCTCATGGAAAAGTGAACATCCAAGAATAGACTTACTAAACAAATTTGTTTAGTAAAAATCTAAGCTTACCGAGCTCGAATAACGTTTCACAAAAATCAATCCCAAGCCCCCGCCAGCAGGTGTTGGCGGGGGCTTGTGCATCCAGCGGGCCTTGATAAGTTGCGCGGCGTATGCTATGATTTTAGCAGTCATAATGTGTTCCGCTGCGACGTCCCGCCATTCAGCGCGGGCTGCGGATGGCCAATCGCCGCCGCAAGCCCGACCGGAAACGGCTCGGACGGCCCAGCATGAGAAAGGGAGAGAAACCATGGCACAAACGATTCGAACCGCAGTCGAGCAGGATCTCGACGCCATTGCAGCGGTGGAGGCAGAGTGCTTCCCGGCGGCAGAGGCGGCGACCCGTGCAGAATTTGCCGAGCGGCTGCGGTATTATGGAAATCATTTCTGGCTCCTGTGGGAGGACGAAACACTCGCAGCCTTTGTGGACGGCATGGTCACGGACGCGGCAGACCTGACCGATGCAATGTACGCAGATGCCTCGCTCCACAACGAAAACGGTGCATGGCAGATGATCTTTGGGGTCAACACGCTGCCGGAATACCGGCGGCGCGGCCTGGCTGGGCAATTGCTGGAAACGGCCATTGCGGAGGCAAAACAGCAGGGAAGAAAGGGCCTTGTGCTCACCTGCAAGGACAAACTGGTGCATTATTACGCCCGATTCGGTTTTGTCAGCGAGGGCGTTTCCGGGTCTGCACACGGCGGCGTGACATGGTATCAGATGCGGTTGACGTTCTGAATGCTATCAAATTCCGCTCCTTTTAGAACGGTCAAAAATGAATCTTTTTCTCTTCTGAAACGTCATGCGACTCCTCCCCAATGGGGGAAAACTGTGATATAATAATTCTGTTGTGCCCGGCTGCAAGCTGCAAAAGGCAGACCGGGGCAAATGGATTACAGAGGAGAACATTTTATCATGGAACGTGAGACCCTAAAATCGCGGCTGGGCTTCATCCTGCTCTCGGCGGGCTGTGCCATCGGCATCGGCAATGTCTGGAAATTCCCCTATATGGCGGGGCAGGGCGGCGGCGGTGCCTTCGTGCTGTTCTATCTGCTGTTCCTCATCATTCTGGGCCTGCCCATTATGACCATGGAGTTTGCAGTGGGCCGCGCCAGCCGCAAGAGCCCGGTGCGCGCCTATCAGGCGCTGGAAAAGCCGGGCCAGAAGTGGCACATCCACGGCTATTTCACCCTCATCGGCTGTTATCTGCTGATGATGTTCTACACCACCGTTGCAGGCTGGATGCTGCACTATTTTTACATGACTGCCACCGGAAAGCTGGCCGGTCTGAATGCAGACCAGGTATCAAATGCCTTCAGCGAGATGCTGGCAAGCCCCGGCATCATGGCGTTCTGGATGATCTTCGTGGTGGCGTTCGGTATCTTGGTCTGCGCCAAGGGCCTGCAGAATGGTCTGGAGCGGGTGACCAAGGTCATGATGATCGCTCTGCTCGTCATCATGGTCATTCTGGCTGTCAACAGCCTGTTCATGCCCGGCGCTAAGGAGGGCCTGCACTTCTATCTCGTGCCGGACTTTGCTCGCTTGAAAGAGGTCGGCGTGGTCAATACGCTGGTGGGCGCCATGAATCAGGCTTTCTTCACCCTGAGCCTTGGCATCGGTGCCATGTCCATCTTCGGCAGCTACATCGGCAAGGAACACGCTTTGCTGGGCGAGTCCATCCGCATCGTGGCGCTGGATACCTTCGTGGCCATCACGGCTGGCCTCATCATCTTCCCGGCCTGCTTCACCTACGGTGTGGACCAGACCGCCGGCCCCAGCCTGATCTTCATCACCCTGCCCAACATCTTCGCCAACATGGCGATGGGTCGGCTGTGGGGCAGTCTGTTTTTCCTGTTCATGGCCTTTGCGGCGCTTTCTACCGTGCTGGCCGTCTTCGAGAACATCATCTGCTGCGGCATGGAGCTGACCGGCTGCTCCCGCAAAAAGTCCAGCCTTGTGAACCTGTTCCTCATCGCAGCGCTGTCCATGCCCTGTGTGCTGGGGTACAATGTGTGGAGCTGGGACGGCTTTGCGATTTTCGGCGGTGCGGTGCTGGATTTTGAGGACTTCCTCGTCAGCAATCTGTTCCTGCCGCTGGGCTCGCTGGTCTATCTGCTGTTCTGCGTTTCCCGCTGCGGCTGGGGCTGGAAGAACTACAAACAGGAAGTCAACACCGGCGAAGGCCCCAAGATGCAGGACTGGATGCGCGGCTATCTGACCTATGGTCTGCCGCTGATCGTTCTGTTCATCTTTGCCTTCGGCCTCTACGACAAATTCTTTGCGTAATGTACATTCGAAAGGGCGGACTCTTCGCATCGGGGAGCCCGCTTTTTTCAAAAGAAGGGGACACCGATCATGCACATGTTGATCTGTGATGACGACGCGCGGTTTGCCGCACGGGTGGAGCAGCTGGTCCGGGCCTGTCTCGGCCAGCGGGAGATCCCGGCGGAGATCGTGGTCTGCACCAGCGGCGAAGAAGCACTGGCCGTGCCGGATCTGGAGCTGTATCAGGTGGCGCTGCTGGATGTGGATCTGGACACCATGAACGGCATCTCGCTGGGGCGTCAGCTGCGGGAGCGCAGCCCGGAGATCTGCCTGATCTACATTTCGGCCTATCTGGAATTTGCCCCGGAGGGCTACACGGTCCAGGCGTTCCGGTACATCCTCAAACGGGATCTGGAACGGATGCTGCCCAGCTGCCTGGAGGCGCTCTTCCACGAGAAGATTGCCCGCAGCCGCAAGGTGCTGACCATCCGGCAGAACCGCACCAGCATCGAGTTGCCCTACGACAGCATCTACTGCCTGGAAAGTGACCTGCGCAAGGTCAATGTCTATGGGGATGTGCCGCATCAGCCGCTCTGCTCCTATTACGGCAAGCTGACCGATCTGCCGCAGGCGCTGTTCGAGAACGGCTTTCTGCGGGTGGGGCGGAGCGATGTGGTCAACATGCGCTACATCCGCCAGATCAGCGGGTACAAGGTCACGATGCGCAACGGGGTGGAACTGAGCGTCAGCCGGAACGGCTATGCGGCCATCCGGGAGACCTATCTGGAATGGAAGGGGCAGTTTGGCGATGAATGAGATATCCTGGTTCTTCATCGGGCACATGGTCTGCGTGTCGCAGTGGGCCGCCTTCCTGCTGGTGAATCGCGCTTACCTCGGCAAAGGGCGGGTGAAGCATGTCGGGTTCTGGAGCGTTGTTCTGGTGGCCGGGATGCTGGCGTTCAGTCTGATCTTCCAGATCGGCTTTTTCACGCTGGAGACCGTCTGGTGGAATGTGGGCTATGTTCTGCTGTCCACCCTGCTGTTCGGCGGGACGCTGCCCCAGAAGCTGACCGCCGCCCTCATCAACGGCACCATGTGCCTGCTCTCCGAAAACACGGTCCGCTATGTGGTCTCCTGGGTGACCGGAACGTCGCTTCAGGTGGCCTGGCAGCGGCCCGGATGTCTGGTGACCATGACGCTCACGAACCTCATCGTGGGCGTGGTGGTGGCCTATTTCTCGCACCAGTGGAAGGATGAGCGGGCGCTCGAATCCCCGCAGGCGCTGGTCATGTCCTTTTTTCCCGGCATCGTCGTGGTGCTGAACGTAGTCCTGATGCTTTCGGCGAAGGACGAACCCGCCGACTCCCTCATGCTGCTGCTGACGCTGGGCCTGACGGTGGCGGTGCTCCTCCACATGTACATCGTCCAGATGTTCAATCAGCAGATGGCCCGGCAGCAGGAGCTTCATGTGCAGACGGCGCTGGAGCGGGAGCGGGCTGAAGCGCTGATGGACTCCTACACCACCCAGCGCCGCCTGACCCACGAGTTCACCAACCACATCGAGGCGCTGACGCTCTTGCTGCAACAGGGCGAATACGAGGAAGCCAAAGCGTACCTTGCCACGGTCACAAAGATCATCGCGGCCCATACCACCATCATGAACACGCACAATCCGCTGCTGGATGCGCTGCTGAGCAAAAAATACGAGGAGGCCACCCGCAAGGGGGTCATGCTCTACTTTGATCTGCCTGACCTGCGGGCGATCCCGCTCGAAAAGACCGACCTTGTGATGGTCGTCGCCAACCTGCTCAACAACGCCATCGACGCTGCCGCCCAGGCCGACCCGCCGGAAGTCTATTTCCGGATGCGGAAAACGGAGGAGGAACTGCTGCTGTCCGTTCGCAACCGGGTCCGGGAGGATCTGGACCTGCCGGACGGTCAGCTCCCACGCAGCACCAAAAAGGAGCCGGGCCACGGCATCGGCCTGTGGAATGTGACGGATGTGCTCCGCAAGTATCAGGGTGAGTACGCCATCAGCTGCCGGGATAAATGGTTCCGGTTTACCTGTTCGGTGCCGGTACACAGAATATGACATCCTCCCCCGCAGAATATGACATTTTGCGTGAAATTTGGGGGAATATTTGCTATAATTTAGGCAGGAATAAGGCAGAGAGCCAAGAACGGCGCATTGCGGCCGGAGCGATCCGGAAGCGCGGAACGGGCTCATACGGCACCGCAGAGCGTGTGGCGGTGCAGGCGGCCTTGTCTGGTAAAAGTCCTGACGAAGCTCTTGACGGTGATCGGGGGATTGCTGTTCATAGAGACTCTTCCAAATGCTGCTTCTTCCGGCATCGTTGTGTGGGAACGGGGTGCCGGAGCAGAGAGGCAGCAGCGATGAGAGCTTCGGATGGGACTTTTTTTGTTTGAGATCAGGCCGGAGCCCTTGTCAAAGAGGCTCCGGTCTTTTATAATGGAAAAAATGGATTTGCCAGAAACAAGAAAGAAGGAACCTGATATGGATCTGCCGGAAAAGAAACAGCGCTGGGTCTTTCATGCGGACGCTCTGCCCCAGCCCGCAGGCGCGGGGGTCACCCGCCGGGTGCTGGCCTATACCGACGGCCTGATGTGCGTGGAAAACACGTTTGAAAAGGGTGCAGTGGGAGCGCTGCACCACCACCCGCACACCCAGATCACCTATGTGGTGTCGGGAGCGTTCGCGTTCACCGTGGACGGTGAGACCAGAACGATCTACGCCGGGGACACCATCTTGAAAGAAGACGGCGTCGAGCATGGCTGTGTCTGCACCGAAGCGGGCATCCTGCTGGATATCTTCACCCCCATGCGGGAAGATTTCGTCAGGTGAAACGGTTTGGAGCTTTTTGTAACCGTATGGAATGAAGCACATCCTGAACAACCGTACCGGAATTTATATTACGAACAACCAGATGAAGGAAGCAATGTGGACTCTGGGATTCCGACCGACAAAGATCAATACTCTGAACTGGACGTTCAAGATCAAAAAGAGATCTCCGATTTTCAGCGACAGGTCGATGGCAGACTGGACATGCTGATGCTCGGCAGTCCTACGACATACGCAAAAGGCTGATCGGCTGCGCCGGGGGGAGGGGCGGTCATAATCTCTGTGAGAAAAAATACGGAGACCGGTGGCCCCTTTTCCATAAAAATTCGCAAATTGGGTAGGGTGGGGGTCTAATCCGTTTCGGCGCAAAATGAAATAGGAGAATGGAGCAGCATCGGACTGCTTCAAGAATATAGAAAAGGGCATGGAAAACGTGAGTTTTAGCGGTTTTCGTGTCCTTTTGCTTCTTCAAAAAACAGTATAAGTGCCCACAATATAAAACTCAAAAGAATAAGCCGCCAGTGTACCGTGTGATGGATTTCACATGATACGCTGACGGCGTTTTTTGCGTTATAGGGGGATGACATCTAAATCCTACACTGGATACCCCAAGATACCTGAGTTGCCGGATTTGCTGTTAGCCCAAATATCTAATCCAGAAACTCAATTATCTGCTACCCCTGTGGCTACGATTTAGATATTGCCCAAATTCTCAAAAACCGCCCTCGACCTGTTTCCAAGGACGAGAACGGTTCAGACTGTAAAATGATGTCCGAACGATATTGAACGAATCACCGCACGATATTACTGCACTTTTGACATCAAGAGTACACACTCAACGGTTGATTGCGATTCCAAGGGAAATTCTCGAATCTCTTTTCCATTGTAGGGAACAGGGAAGGCGAATACAATGTTCCGAATCCAGTTGCCATCCGGCTGTTTTTTCGGGAAAATATCAATGCGCTCGATGAAGGCACGCATGAATTCCTTTTGCTCCACCTCAGTGGCGGCATTGTAGACTTCATCGAAGGCCAGAAGCAAGTGATAGATGTTGTCCGCTGTGATCTTCTCCTGATGGATGTCATCAATCTGACCTTGGATTTCAGCGAGCTGGGATTCCATGTCCCCAATCAGTTCATATTGCTCATCGTAACGCCGCTGTAAATCCAAAGACTTACGGTCATAATAGGGATCATTAAAGTCCAGTGTGTCCATCTGGTGCTCCAGACGGAACTTTGTATTGAGTCGCTGGCGGAGCTGCGCCTTGATTGTATCAGCCTGATGCTCCAACTCGCTGGTATCGACTGCAGAACTGATTTTTTCTTTGATGGCATCTACGAAGCGTGGGTTGTGAACCATAGCGGATACGATGGATGCGACCATCTGATTGATTTCGTTCTGTTCAATGTTCAACCGGAAAGAACATTCGTGTCCAGTCTGCCCTTTGATGCTCTTGCAGAAGTAGTAGTAACGAGTTTTGTTATCCTTGCTGTGAGCCTTAGAGACATTTCCGTACAGATTCCGTCCACAGCAGGGGCATTTCAGAATGCCGGAAAGAATATGCGCGTGGTCTGGGTCACGGACCTTTTCACGCCGCCCTGTGGTACGCTGACGCTTGGTCTGTGCAAGATTCCAGTCGTCCTCGGAAACGATGGCTTCATGTTGACCGACATAGACGGGAAACTCGGATTGCTTCACAACGTGCATTTCGTTTCGAGTGCCGAGTTTCTTTTCAACCTTGCGGCGACCAAATGCAATCTTACCGCAGTAAATGGGATTGTCCAGAATACCTCTAACAAATACAGCAGAAAACTTTGGGATAGTTCCATTCTGACGGAGCTTTTTCACATAGCCATGGGTGTTCAGATACCGGGCAATACCTGCTACACCATCGTTGGTATGGATAAAGCGGTCAAAAATAACACGGATAACTTCCACTTCTTCGTCTGCAATCGAAAGCTCGCCATTTTCCAGCCTATAGCCATAGGGTGCAAAGCCGCCGTTCCATTTGCCCTCACGGGCTTTCTGTTCACGGCCGGCCATCGTTTGAGCACGGATATTCTCACGTTCGATTTCAGCAACAGCAGAAAGAACAGAAATCATTAACTTGCCGGAATCTTTGGAACTGTCGATGCCATCTTCTACGCAAATCAAATTGACACCGAAATCCTGCATAAGTTGCAAGGAGTTCAGAACATCGGCCGCATTGCGCCCAAAACGGGAGAGTTTGAATACCAGAACATAAGAAACGCCGTCTTTACAGTCTTGCACATCTCGCAGCATCTGTTGAAATTCGTGCCGACCTTGAATGTTCTTACCGGAAAATCCTTCGTCAGAATATTCTCCAGCAATGACCATATCTTCATAATCGGCATATCTGCGCCGAAACTCCATGGCAGACTGTCACCCAGCACATCCACGGTTGCCTCATCTCCACGATAGAGGATCTGACTGCCAAGCTGCCCTCGGCTGTTCTTGAATGTAACTTCCAGTGCTGCATTGCCATACCACTGCACCGCAATAACTGTCACAGTTTCCCTTGCCGCAATGCCGTTCAGCTGGCAGCCGACCGTGATCTCCTCCAGATGTGCCATGGAAACTCCTTTCCGAATTGCCCACCGAGAATCTGTACTTTTTCGGATTCTCAGGGCTTTTTACATATAGTAACAGTATACCGCGAAACCCCAGCAAACGCAACAATTTCCGGCAAGAGTTCAGCCAAATCCCATTCATCTTCCACAAAAGGCGCCATGTATTCTAACCAATTTGAAAAAGTACGCTTTTCCGAATTCTCAGGGTCTTTTATTAAGTGGTATTTTCGAATTTCAAAGCCTTGCTGTAAAAGGTTCCAACGGGGAGATCACAGGCTTGTGCGGCTTGCTTTAAGCTCAACCGTTTGGCACGCCATGCCTTGTGGACTTCATAAAAGTTATCCGGCAAGGGGCGAGGCGGCCTGCCGAATTTCACGCCCCGGGCTTTAGCGGCGGCAATACCTTCTGCCTGCCGCTGCCGGATGTTAGTGCGCTCGTTTTCGGCAACAAAGGAAAGCACCTGCAGCACGATGTCGCTTAGAAAAGTGCCCATCAGATCTTTGCCACGGCGGGTGTCCAGCAATGGCATGTCCAGCACTACGATGTCGATACCTTTTGTTTGGGTGAGCAGTCGCCACTGCTCCAATATTTCTGCGTAGTTGCGTCCAAGACGGTCAATACTCTTGATATAGAGCAGATCGTCTTTTTTCAGTTTTCGCACCAGCCGCTTGTATTGCGGGCGGTTGAAGTCCTTGCCGGACTGCTTATCCATGAAGATGTTTTTCTCCGGAATCTTCAGTTCTCGCAGTGCAATCAACTGCCGGTCCTCGTTCTGGTCGCGGGTGCTGACACGAATATAACCATAGATATTAGCCAAATGTTACTCCTTTGGTTTGCGGCATTTCTGCCATGTGATTGGTGAATCATCAATCTAACACCTCCTTGTGGCAAAATAAAAGCCTGCACAATGGCAGGCAGGCTGTATGTATGAAAAAAGCCAAGAACTGTAAAAATACATTTCTTGGCCTCGAAATCGAATAGCGAATAATAGATTAGTCGTATCTTCTCAAAGGAATATTGGAATGGTAGATCTTTACATTGTCAAGGTTGTTCATGGTCAGAAGCTCTTGAATGCCCAATTCCATCATGGAGCTGTCTTCACAATTATAAGGGTTCATGACAATTTGACTGATAGAAGATTTTTTGAATTTATAATCAACATAGGGAACCAAAGCTTTTCCGCGACGGAAGAAAGATACATCGGCGATATTCGAATTGGATTTTGGAGAACGTAAAGTTTCTTCTGGAATTTTTAGAACGATACGGTATTCTTGTTCCCCGTCAAAGTGGCTGTTTTTGAAAAAGCAGCGCATATTGTTGATTGGTTCCTTAAAAGACTGAACCAGTAAAGCACGATACTTGTCTAGTAAATTTAACTGAAGAAGGTTGGAATAAACATTGAATAGATGATCTAAAAATTTGATGACACACTTTTCTTTGTCGAAATTATTATAAATTACCAATCCACGAGAAAGCCAGATATCACCTGATAATCTTTTTCCTGTGTTGGTTTTGTATGAGTTGCTACCCTCAAACATATTCCATGCAAAGTCAAAACCAATATTGACGCCTGCCGATGAAGTTGCATAATAGTTCCACATATTAAGAGAATCACAGTTTTTGGAAAGCGAGCAGGTATAAGTGCGGTAAGGCATATCTTTGTATGTTTGATCAACATTAGATATGGCAGAATATGATTGACGATAACTTTTCAAATCTTCTATTATAGATGGCTGCAAAAAGAACTGTTTGAATGAGCTCGAGTAATTGCCGTTGGTAAGTACATGCTCTATCAATGGGATGATTTCGAGAAATTCAGTAGAGTCGTTCAGAAATCTCACATCAGTAAAACGAAGGCATTGTTTTTCAATTATGGATAAAAGCGTGTCAATAGTACAGTAATGACACACGTTTGATGCACCACTGTTAAGCTCATCAGAAAAAGGGTCACCCTCATATGGCGTATCCAAGAAGTGGCAATGCGAGAGTGCTAAACAAGATGCAAATACCTCGGCTTCTGTCATCTTTGTCCTTTCTACTGATAAAGCAGCTTCTGACTTCAAAATCAGGAGCTGCTTTATCAGTTGTCAAAACCCTAAAATAAATTAAATCATCTTAAAATATTTCAGCGCATCCCTTATGGCCGCTTCCTTCTCCGGTGGACACTGGGGCTGCTTCGTATTTTCGGACTTCGCCTTATGGTGGTTCTCTCGTACCTCCAGACCGCATTTCTGCTTGACCTGCGAGATATACAGGGAAGACACCTTCAGTCCAGTTTGTTCCAACACGCGGGCTTTGATTTCAGGATAAGTCGCACCCTTTTGCAATCCTGAAGTGTCTATGCCCTCCAAGGAGAACTCTACACGGACTTTTTTGGAGTCGATCTCACCCTTGGAAAATGCAATGACACATTCCACATGTGTCGTCGCTAGAATCGGAACACATGGATTCAGCCTCGTTAGAAGCATGGGAACACAAAACAGCAGGGGAGTGGTTCTCCTTGCTATTCTTGCGAAGCGGCTTGAAATTCTTGCCGTCCACACTGTTTTTGAACCCGGTCTTGTAAACAAAGACAATCATGTAGGGGTCTTTGTTCCCATTACTATCATAACCGCCCACGATTACTTTTTCAACTATACTTTCAAAAATATGTCGGTCAAAGGTGTCCAGAACCTCATTCTGTTCAAGGGTCTGCCGAAACGTGGCAACACGCTTGCGCATTGTAGATTCGGTTTCGGCTGCATCTTGCAGGCTTTCACACTCTTTCTGCAACTGCTCAATCTGGCTAGACAGGTCCAAATACTTTCGGTCGTAGGTCTCCTTGTCGATGGTATCTTCAAGACGCATATCAACCAGCTTGTTTTTCTTGACTTCCAGAGCGTGAATATCTCTTTCGGCTTTCGCAAGACGCTTGCCCGCGTTGCTTTCAGAAAGAGTTTCTTCTGTCCGTTTCATAAACTCGTCCAGAACATCCTTGTTATTCTGGCACAAGAGGCGATAAGATTCTACAAAAGCCCGCTCAATCGTTCTTTCGTCAACGCCCTTGCTCTCCGGGCAGAACTTTTTTCCTTTTTTGGTGGAAACAACACATTGCCAGATAGCTTTATTATACTGTGAACTGCTATGCCAACTCCTCCTTGTCAGGGTGCCACCACAGAAACCACATTCTATCATGCAGCTAAAAGCGTATTTCCGACTGAACTTTTCACGTTTGCCGTCCACGTTAAGGCTGCGGGGCTTTGCACGCCGCCGCAAAATTTCCTGTGCGGCTTCAAAGACTTCTTCCGAAATAATGGGCTCGTGGTGCTCACGAATATAAAATTGATCTTCCTCGCCGAAGTTGTACAGACGCCGTTTTGAAATAGGGTCAACGGTAAATGTCTTTCCTAACAAAATGTCGCCTTTGTATTTTTCGTTTTTGATAATGCCGATTACGGTACTGTCTGCCCATTTGGGACTGCCGCGTTTGGTTTTATAGCCTAAGTTTTCAAGTTCTTTGGCAATAACCGAACCACCGGCACCCTCCGTGTATCGCTGAAAAATGTAACGGACAACAGCCGCTTCTTCTTCGTTGATGGTGATGGTTTTGTCCGCTGGATTGTAGTCATAACCTAAACAGCCCTGAAACCCGACCAGCTCACCGCGCTGCATCTTCATCTTCAAGCCCTTTTTGACATTTGCAGAAATATTTTCGACTTCCTGCTGTGCAACAGAGCTTAAAATTACAAGGAGCAGTTCACCGTCCATAGTAAGGGTGTTGATGTTTTCTTCCTCAAAAAACACAGCCACGCCTTTATCTTTGAGCATCCGAACATATTTCAGAGTGTCAAGCGTATTTCGGGCAAAACGCGAAATGGATTTGGTAATCACCATATCCACGTCACCGTTCATACAGTCGTTGATTAAACGCTGGAAATCCTCGCGCTTTTTTACCTGCGTACCCGTGATAGCTTCATCAGCATAGATGCCGGCCAAAGACCATTCCGGCTTACTTTTTATAAGTTCGGTATAGTATTTGACCTGCGATTTGTAGCTGTTCAGCTGATCTTCGGTATCGGTGCTGACACGACAATAGGCGGCTACGCGCAGCCTTTTTTCAAAGTTCGTACGCGCTCGTGGAGAGAGCGTGTTGCGCGCTTTAATGACTTCAACGTCTTTCATGCTTGACCTCCTTGCTAAATGTGTTCCTTTCATTGCGTTAATCATAACGCCAATGCGACACAAAATCAAGAGGATAGTTCGGAAACCACACGATAATCTTTCATTAAGCGCTGTTTGATAAGGGAATACTCTCTATCGGTTATGAGCTTTCTTTCTAACAGCTGCTTCAAAAAAGCAAGCTGAATGCTATAACGTATCAAATTTTGTTCTTTCAAAAATATCCCCCTTTCACAAAATAAAAAATGAGCCAACGGACGGCTGCTGGCAGCAACCCACGGGAATCTCACCCCTGCATTCCTCATGCAGCCCTACTCATTGCCTGCGACGCTCTGAACGCTCGGACTTTGACGGTAAGGGAGTATCAGCCTGTCGGTATGTCATGGCCCGCAAGTAGCCGCGCTTGCATTGCGGCGTGGTGATGATCGCTCCACTTTTCAGAGAAAAGCATCATGGCGCACCCGCCGTCCGGCTCGATACAGACAGCAACGTATCCGTTTGCTCTATGATGCACCGCCATTGTCCTGCGGGCATATTTTTCAAGGTGCTGTCCCGAAACGTGGAAAGGGTCAGACCGTTTCGGCTTTGGTTACAATAGAAGAAATCAGTTTGATTTCCAGATGGCGTTTCATGTACTCGTCTATGCACACATGAGGCTGACCGTGCTTGTCATAGAGAATGCCTGTACAGAGCTTGTTGATATAACCTCTGTAATGTCGCAAAACCTGTTCAACTGCATCGGTGTCCCCAGCGCAGGCAGAGCGAATCACCGAGAGCGGTAAAAACTCTCTGCTCGTGTGTTCATAGGAGTTCATTTACGCCTAACCTCCCTCCGGCAAGTGCGCCTTTAGCTTTTTTTGCAGCTCGTTCAGCGTTTTTGTCCGGTGGTGCTGTACAGCACTCCGGGACATTCCCATGAGGTCGCCAATCTCGCCATCGCCCAGTTCCAGAACGCAAAACAGAATCAGAATGCTTTGTTCTTGCTTTGGCAGAGCGGCAAACGCATTGGCAACAAGTTCATTGTCGATGTGCAGATCACAGCCGTAGGATGAAAATACAAATTCTTCACTTGGATAATGGTCTACACTCGTGAGCTGCCCCAGTTCTTCCAACGAAAGAACGCTGAATGACTTTTCACGGTCAAGCAGACGTTTCTTATTTCGGTGATAGTTCCGGGCCTCATTTCGCAGCACCGCTTTGCAGAACGCATCGAATCGGTACTGTTCGCCATCGTTGCGAGGGATAGCTTCCATCTTCTCACCCCCTTTCCGTGGGGATGTCGGGTGGATTTTTCCCTTTCCGCTAATATGACACCTGAAACACCCGATTCTGCCCGCTTTTTTGAAAATTTCCAAAAATATTTTTTGAAACAGGTAGATTTTCAGATGGCAATAGAAAAGCCCAGCAGACCAAAAACGGCCAACTGGGCATAATAACAGCACGAAACGCGCAGTAGCTACATTGTATAGTACATAGTAAAAGCCCTGCTGACCCTGTGCGGGAGCAAGGCTTTTTTTGATAGGTCAAGATTGAACGGTCGATAGAATATCAGGCGCATGGCGGCATCCTCCTATGGCCGCCATACAGACGATGAAACGCTCTGATACGCAAAAAAGAACCGGCGGCCTTGATTTTCTCAAAAGCCGCCGGTTCAAAATGGGCGCGCGGATATGTCTGCTGTACGACGGCTTTTTTTCTTTTGCCGTCGTGCGGCAGCTTGCTAACAGGCTATTTTTCTTTATGAGGATTATTATAAAATCCAAATGTCACAGAAATGTCCGAGCAGAACTAATTTTCGACAGAAAAACAGGCTGAATTGTTACAAAGCTCGGACATTTCAAAAATTTTTTGAGAAATGGCGAAAAAAGCGGGGCAGCACACGCCGCCCCGCCGATCCCATACGGTTATTCCATTGCCCGCATTTGTTCAATCAGAGATTGTTTTTTCTGTCTGCGGATTGTCCATACAGACAAGATCAGCTCCATTCCGAACAATACCAGAATGAACAGCCCCATTTCCAAAACCGGGAATTGATAAGGCACTACATTTCCGGCAAAAGCACCTACACTCATTTTTCTGCAAGCAAAGATGGAAGCCGGAAGCCCAACGATCAGCGTCGCCAATGTTGCAAAGAGCGCATAGCACAGCCCCTCACAGATGTTCATTTCACATAGCTGTTTTTGTGTTAGGCCGATAGAACGCAGAATACTGTTTTCCTGCTTTCGGGCTATCTGGTTAGAGAGTGTCGTATTGATAAGGTTGATAACGCCAAAGAGAAATACCAACCATGAAAGTATCTCCATACTGCCAAACGCAAAAGAATTTGTCATTTCTTCATATTCAATCACTGTATTGATTTCATCTAAGGCAATATTACTATGGCTGGCAACAATATTTTTCAATTCAGCTCCCACATAGTCCGTTTTTTTCGGATCGTTTACAATGCTCCATGAATAGTCGAAAGAAGCGATTTCCGGGTGCAGTTCATGGAACAATGCTTCTGGTGCGAAAAAGAGTACTCCATCGAGGGCCAGTTTTCCATGCCCGGAAGGCGTCTTGTTGGAATCAAACAATCCTGATACAGTGACGGAAACAGGCGGTTGCCCCTCTCCAAAATAAAAGTCAACTGTTGAACCAACACCCATATCCTCATTCTGCTTTAGCACATTATAGTCAATTACAATACTACGGGAATCTTTTGGCATCGTTCCTGCTGTCAGAGCCGCTTCAACTGTTGCATAATTCTGGTCGGTCAGCATATCACACATACCACCGCTTTGGTAAATGTCCGTCTTAAGGGTTGCATAGAGAGATTGTCTGCTTGAAATTATATCTGTAACACCATCAATAGATAAGATTTCCTGTTTTAATTCTTCATTCAACGGATTTCCCGCTGCCATAACCTTTTCTTCTGTCATTTCAGAATCCAAATAAATTTTATAGTCGCCGTCCGGGAAAAACCGTCTTGCAAGCGCCTCTGGAGAACGCAGCAAAACAATGGAGGATACCACAAGCAGAATAATTCCGCCCAAACTCAATGAGGCTACAATAGCAACGGTCTTTTTTCGGTCACGCTTAAAATTCGCAATTCCCATTGAAACAGGATTGAGCTTGATATTCTTTTTTCGGCTTCGGATGTCCTTTTGTGCCGGGGTAAAACGGACGGCTTCAATCGGGGAAATCCCTGCCGCAATTTTTATCGGCTTACGGATGGAAACAGATACCATGATCCAACTGCTTATGAGTGTCAAAATAATCGTTGCCACATAGGAAACAGCATTAAATCCCTTGGGAAACAAAAGAAAACCGCCGCATACACCCAGCACTGTACCAATCAAAATCCCGATACTGCCGAGTTTACGCCCCTCCCGCTTTACAATCCGCTTGATTTGCTTTGGCGTTGCACCAATCGTCCGTAGCTGCCCGTAGCTCTTGATTTTGTCATTGATGGAGATACGGAAGATACTCTGGATCACAATATAGCCGCCGATCAGAACAATGGCAATCACGCCAGCCATCAGTGCAAAATCAAAGGATTTAGAAGCATAGGCAAAATACTTGCTGTTCATTTTGGGCATAGGAAGCTGATATTCCTCCGCAATCTCCCTGCAATAAGAGGTCATCAGTTCTTCGCCCAACTGGTCGCTGTTTTTGAAATGGACATAGGCGCGATAGCCAGTCGGGTCAAACCCTTTCCATCCTGTCAGGGCAGCGTTGGAAAGAATGATAGCGCAGGTATTCGCTTCTTTTTCATTTACGCTGTCCATAATGCCGGTAACGACATAATCACCATGAAAACTCTCTGTATCTAAGGTCACAGTGTCCCCGATCTTGGCATTGTTTCCATAGGTGGAAAGAAAGTATTCGCTTACAACAACTTCATTTGCTTTTTCAGGAACCCGGCCCTCTAACAACTCCATCTGCGCCTTGGTAATCTCCATCATTTGCGCGTCGCAATACACATAAGACGCATGATAGCCCTGTTCTGAAAGCTCCTCACCCAGCATATAGTAGCCGCCTACGCGCTCAAACTCCGGCAGTCCTTTCAGGGTTTCAATGTCGTTTTCCTCTACGCCCAGCCAGACCGCCTCATAAGTATCGACAACCTGATTGCGCTGCATTTGTGTCAGGGAGGTAGACACAATTCCCGTAAAGCAGATCAGAAATGCCGCCAGCGCAACGGCAATCACCACCATCAGATTCCGGCGCTTCTCGCTTTGCAAACTTTTCTTTGCCAGCTTCTTTGTAATGGCGCTGGTATCATTCTCAAAAGGCCATGTCATAGCCTGCCACCTCCTTACTCCACAATCTTGCCGTCCTCAATGCGGACAATCCGATCTGCAAGGCGGGCAATGTCGTCATTGTGCGTAATCATCACAACAGTTTGCCGGAACTCTGCACTGGTGCGCTTGATAAGCCCCAGCACCTCGGCGCTGG
>ERZ791830.529-NODE-529-length-36909-cov-3.764802_pt1 | contig 36909 bp, 27 predicted proteins | sample MGYA00509945_ERZ791830 | MGnify/ENA primary metagenome ERZ791830 (study PRJEB30046, sample SAMN00792021) | human gut metagenome | study: EMG produced TPA metagenomics assembly of the A metagenome-wide association study of gut microbiota in type 2...
GATAGCTCAATTATTCCTAAATTGGCATATTGCCACATTGGCTCATTATTTGCTATTTACGAAAATTTGTATATATCCACTTTTCCAAGTTGCGTTCCTGGGCGCTGAAATTGGCACCGACCTTTACCAGTTGCCGATTGTCGGCGGTGTAAGGGATTAGGTAACCTTTATCGTCGATCTGGGCGAGGGCTTCTTCGGCGGTTCCTTCCAGCTTGAACTCGAATACGTAGATGTAGTCCGGCGTTTTTATCACCGCATCGGCACGTCCTTTGCAACTGCGTACTTCCGCTTCGGTGAACTGTCCCATCAGGCGGAAGACGAGATAGAAGATCACCTGATAATGTTGTTCCGTCTTGTTGTTCAACTCGTAGGGGATACCGGCAAAGAAGGCACGCAGACGTGTCATAAAAGCATCCACATCACCTGCTCGTAACTCTTCAACGAATTTACCGATATAAAAGGTACTATCAGTAGAAGGAATGGAAGAATAAAACGGGGTGATGAAGTTCAGAAATCCGAACTTTACTTCGTCGTTAGGAAAGCCTAGCGTGTACAGTTTAAATTCTTTGTTATACCCTTTAATAGTCAGATACCCGCTTTGATAGATCACCGGTATGGGTCGTGACGCATCGGCCCGGTAATCGGCAAACGAATTGACATCCAACTGTACCCCTTCCAGATTACGCAAATCGTAATTAGTCTTTTTGAGAAGCTCTATGAGGAATGTGGGTGTCCCTGTCTTGAACCAGTAATCGTCGAATATACTATTTTTCAGCACATTCAGTACGCTAAACGGATTAAAGAGACCTTCTTCTCCATACATAAAATGATAACCGTCGTATTGGCGGGTCATTTCTTTGCGCACTTCATCAGGAGTGAGATCATTATTTTCACCCAGATATTGCAATTCCGGTTCAAAATTATCGGCAATCTCTTGCCAGGTCAAACCGCATAGAGTGTTATAGTAGGCGTCCATGCTGATATCTACCAGCTGGTTGAGGTCACTAAAAACACTTACCTGACCGAACTTGGTAACGCCTGTCAGCAGATAGAACTTCAGATACTGGTCGGCGCTCTTCAGGACGCCGTAGAAGGCTTTCAAGGTATCCTTATAGGCCTGGTGTAACTTCTTATCCTGCAAAGATTGCAGCAGCGGTTTGTCATATTCGTCGACCAATACGACTACCGGCCGGCCTGTCAGTTCGGCAGCACGCTGTATTTGATACATAAACCGTTCTTCCGGCGCGCGGTCTTGCTTTTCTGTTCCGTACAACTTTTCCCACGATTCCAGATACTGATTCAAAATGGCATCCAGGTCCTGCGGAGTGCTGTATTTCCGGGCATTCAAATCTAAATGCAATACCGGATAGGTTAGCCAGTCTTCTTCCAACTCTTCGATAGCTAATCCCTTGAACAATTCTTTTTGTCCTCGGAAATAAGCTTCGAGGGTAGAAAGCAGGAGGCTTTTGCCAAAACGTCGCGGACGGCTCAGGAAGAACGGTTTCCCGCTATTGGCCAATTCGTACACGAGTGCTGTCTTGTCTACATACAGGTAGTTGTCTTGTCGTAGTGACTTGAAACTCTGTATTCCTATCGGAAATTTGCGTCTGATTGCTTTTGCCATGATCGTATCGTTTTAAACAATGTTCAAAGGTGGTACAAATATAAGAAAATACATCGATAGTTGTGGCAAGACTTTCTTTCATTCAGATATATTCCTTATCAATCTCATCATGTCAAAGATCGTTCAGGCCGGAGCCTGTTTGCCGCCCGCCGGCGGCCTATGTTCAGTAGCCATCTCCGCCCACGAAGCGGAACTGAGCCGGGAAACCGTCCCGGGGTGGCCGGGAGAGGAGCGGCAGTGCTACTCTCCTTGATTATTGTTCAGTTTTTTCAACAGGTCTTTGCCGGGCTTGAATTTGACACTGGTGCGGGGGGCGATCATGCAATCTTTACCCGTGCGGGGATTGCGTCCGAGACGTTCGGTTTGCTGCCAGGGGCTGAAGGTACCGAAGCCTTGCAGAACGATCGGGTCACCGTTTTGCAGGGATTGGGAGATGATGTCCAGACAGGCATCGATAATATCGTTTGAAACGTACTGGGGTAATTCCAGGCGCGAAGCGAGTTTGTTTCTGAAATCTGCTTTATTCATGTTTCTTAAAGTTTATAAGTTCGTATTGATGTGATAAATGGGAGAGGGCGCTTGTCGGCCACCCTCTCCGTATTAATAGGTTTAAGGAACTACTGCCGGTATGGTTGTTTCCACATCGATCGTCATATCGCCACCGCCAGGAATGGCGTTGGCCAGTACGATCTTACCGGCGGTAAGAGCCTCTGTCAGGTCTGTACCTGCGGCAATGGCAACTGTTACAACAGTTGTGTAGCTACCGGTACTTCCGGTAGCTTCTGCTGCCGTAACTTTCAGCCAGGAAGATGTTTCACTACCGATGGTGATACCCTCCTTCGACACAACGGACAGTGTAAAACTGCTGTTCGCTGCCGCTTCGGTCATGACCACCTTGGCATTGTCCGGCTCGCTGGCTGCGGTAAAGTTGTTTGTGCCGTTTACATCCGTAAGGCTTGTCAGCGCCGTGATAGCCGGGTCGGTCAATGCCACTGTTATCTCCGTTGTCGCACCGTCTTCAGTCGTGAAGGTCAGCGTCGGAGTACCACTTAACGGCAATGTTTGGCTTGCCTGCAACGTGATCGTATGCGTTGTACCTTTGCCAGACGAGAGCGTCAGGAAGCCGGCAGCCGATTTGGCAGCCAGTGTAGTTGGAACGTCGGTGGTCAGTGTGATGGACTGGTTGGCGGCGTTGTACAAGGTGGCTGTAGTGCCGCTAAACGTATTCAGACCATTGTCAGTAGTACTTTTGCTGACAGTAGCGGCTGGCGGAACGGTGGTAACGACTTCCACTTCGATCGTTTTCGTTGCATCCAGTTTGTTGGTGATCGTGAACTTACCGTCCGTTTTAGCAACTGTCTGCATATCCGTGGCATCGGTGATGGTACCGGTGATGGTTGTTTTTTTCTTGCCGTTACTGTTGGCAACGGTGTTGTCCGTTATTGTCAACCAATCTCCTGTCGTCTTAGCTACCGTCACACCTTCCGGCGAAACAACGGTCAGCGTGAAGCTGTTACTTGCAGCGCCTACCAGTGATACCTGCGGGATGCTGCCGGTTCCGCCTGTCAGGCTGAACGCGTTGTCTGCGCGGCTGCTATTGAAGCTGCCGGCTTCCAGGGATGTTATGGCCGGGTCTTTCAGGACAACCTTCACCGTTGTCTTGGCGGTGGAAGCGACAGAGATGAAATCGACTGTGCCTTCGTCACCTGCCGTGCCTGCACCGTCGACAGTCAGGATGTATTCGCCGCTGGCTTCTGCAACGGCGGCACTGGCTGTTAACCAGGTACTGCTTCCGTCTACACTTACCGTGCTACCGGTTGTTGTTGCACCGTCCGGATCTGCCGGATCGGCCAGGCGGGTTTCCGCATCGACCTGCAGCTTGATGGTCTGATCGGCTACATTATAGATGAAGGCCGTCAGCTTGGCTGCGTCGAAGGTGTTGTAGTTGTTCTCCTGTTCAACGAAAGCAACTGTCGGGCCTTGTGTGGCGATCACCTTGATCTCCTTGCGGCTGCCGCTGGCCGGGTTGGTCAGGCGGATGGTTACGTCTTCCAGTTTTTGTCCGGCTGTTACGGCTGCATTCAGTACCGTTTCATCCACTACGAACTTGTAAGTCGTTTCCTGCGAACTTGCTTTGGTAACAACCGGGTCACCGTCTATTTTCACCCATTTGGGAGCAGCTTCCGATTTATAGATCACCTCGTGTGTCAAATTCGTGTTCGATGCCATTTTGAAGGCGAACTTACTGTCTTTGTCGGGTAATACGGAGATCTGGCCGTTGTCGAGTACGTACGAACCGGCAGTGTTGGTCGGATCAGTATCCAGTACCACATTTGCCGTCCGGTCGAAATCGTTTTCCGGTTCGTAAGGGTCGATCACTTCTTTGTCATCCCAGTCGGCCACTTTCAGGTCGACATCCAGATGGTAGGTGTCGGCCTTGGTGATCGTGATGGTGTAACGGTGGTTGTAGGCCACTTCGATATAGGTACCGATACCGTTTATCATCTGCTGGAAAGGAACCTGGTAAGATACGTCTTTGCTTTCCGTCTGGTTCACGGCATATTTCCCTTTCAGCATCAGGTAACCGTGGTCGTCCTTAGGACTCGGGAAAGCGTAGAAAGCACCTTTGGTCAGGTTGGTCGTTCCCGCCAGTTCATCGGCAGCCTTCTGTGTATCGGGCAGAACCGTGCGTTCGGGATAGGTGATCAGGTCGGCTTATGTTTTGCCGACCGTCTCGATCGGGAAGAACTTCGCCCCTTTCCGTCCGTTGCCCATCGACATTTTCTCGAGGGTGAACTTAGACTTCGCGGCATCGTTCACGATATCGAAACGGGCCACCATACGGGAGAGCTTGAAGCTGATCTGCGTACGGGCGGAACTTCCGAAGTCGGTCAGGTCGAGCGGCGTAATATAGGCACCCGACATGGGCAGCGGTGAGGCGAGCACGTCGTTTTCAGTCGGGTCGACAGTAGCCGCCGGATCGATCAGTTTGATATGCAGCTTCTTGAAGTCGGCTTCTTTCGGGATACCGGCCGTGATCAGGTTGTCGTCCTGCCCGGGTGCGGTCTGGATAAGCGACTTGAAGCCGGTGTACTGCGTAGTGGTCCCGTCATCGGATGTGGTGTACATTTCGGAACGGTTGGCCACACAGTATAAGCGAACGAAGAGTCCTTTGTTGAGTTTCAGCAGGCCGGTAGTGACGCCGCTGTCGTCGGCACTGTTGGTGAGGTTGAAACTATATGTGTTTACGCCCGGCAGTGTCAGCGTGGAGGCGTCGTCCCTGTAATAGTGGATTTCCTGGAGGGTGTAGTCTCCGTTTTCCTCTTTAGCCCCGAATACGTAGACGTCGAGCGAGTGGATGTAGTTTTCCTCCTCGGTAGCGATCGGGTCGCCTGCCGCCTTTGTCTCCGGCTTCTGCAGAACGAGATGGTTCTTCAGCGAAACGAGCACTTCCTGGCGGTCGGTATCGTCTCCGGTACCTGTTCCTCCGGTGGTAGTGCCGCCGGCCTCATTCTCTTCCGTGCAGGAAGCAAAAAGGAATGCTCCGGCAGCGAAGAGGGGTAATAGATGTTTTATGTTCATAATCTTCTTTTTTAATTGTTATTCCGGTTTGCCACCGGAGGGGCCTTCATTTCTTTTGGCTTGATCCAAAAGAAACGAAGCAAAGAAAAGATCAAGGCTGCGCCGGCCTCGCTACTCCGGTGAAAGACTACGCTGTCGCCTCCGAACTCGCTGCGCTCAGACAGCGGATGCTCCGGCCGCTTCGTCTTCCACCTGCGCTTTACGCTCACCCGACGAGGCCTTTACAAGAACGCAACGCGTTCTGTGGGGATGGCCGATACCGCCGGGGAAGCGTTTGGGAGTAGCCTGATTAGGGCGCTGTTACTGCTTCTTCAAAGTAATCGTCTTATTATCTCCACCGGTGATTGCATTCGTGATTGTTATCGTGATGTCATCGGTGGCACTTTCTGTTGCACCATTCTTGGTAAACAGGATGGTAGCAGTACCGTCTTCATCTATTTTTGTCGGTAGCATACCGCTGGCAACAAGCCAGCCACCGGTTTCGTTTGAATAGGTAATGTTTGAACCTTTATATCCTTTAACTTTCAGAGTAACCGGAATATATTGGTTCATCGTCGTATACGTGATTTCGACATTGTCTCCTGTAACATTAATGCCGCCCGGGTCTGCAGTCTTATCTTGTTCAAACGTTATCGCCGGACTTACCCAAGTAATCGTCAGTTTCGCATTGCGGGTTTCGGCACCGGTTGTTGTATTCTGAGCGATTACTGTTGTTGTTCCGCCTGCTGTGAATGCACTTGCGTCGTTTACTTCAATTTCGTAATTGCCGTCGTTTTTATCGGTGATCGTTAATCCGGAAGTTGTTTCTTCAAGGAAAGAGATTGTCTCAGGACAAGTCACTTTGATTGCTATTTTACTACCGTTGGCCAGATACATATTGGCTGTTGGAGCATACGTATCACTGATTACCGGAGCTTCGTTGAAGTCACTATTTGTTCCGGCTGTGGCTGCTTCGAATTTCGGCTTGCTGAAAGCCTTGTTCAACGTCAGTGTGAAGCCCGGAGCTGCGATGCCCTGTTCTGTCAGGCCGCTGGTGAATACGAGGTCGAAGTCGTCCGTATTGGCCGGGTTGTTCTTCTTGGCAATTTGGTATTCTTCGTAAGCTTCTTCTGCTGTCCAGTCGTGCGTTTTCGTAATTGTCAACCACGGGCAATCCAGACTGGCAACGGACGGTGCTTTCGCCGGAGATGTGATACGGAATGTTGCGGTTCCGGTAGACAGCAAGTCGAGGTCGACCTGGTATGTACCGCTTATTACGAACGGACTTTCAGTTCCCGGGGCGTAATCGCAAGCATTGTTGGCATCTGCTGTTTCAGATACGCTCAGGCTCGGGTCGGCTTTCGTGATTGTCAGGGTCGTTGTCTTTGTCGGGTCGCCGGCATTCTTGAAGACCATGTTTCCGCCGTCAGCCGTAGCTTCCGCGTCAACGGATACTTTGAAAGTATGGACAAATCCGTTTGTAGCGACCTTTTCGGCCTTGTATCCGGTCAGGGCATCCACTTCGACGCCTTCGATGCTGGTGATGTCGAATGTGACGTAGCTGCCATTTACAGAGTAGATCGTAGCTGTCGGGGCCTTGGGATCGTCTGCGTTTGCCAGGTTGCCTTTCGAGTTGCCGGCTGTTGCGAGGGCAAACGACGGGACAGCCTTCGGGCCGTAGAAATTGATCGTTGTCCACAGGGCCGGATCGTAGGAAGCCGTTTCGTTGATGAAATGTACGGCAACCGGTTGCTGGCCGATCGAGTTGGTGTATTCGAACTTGAATGTCGTGTACCATACGCCGTCGCGTTCTTCGGTCTTGTCGCTTGTGATAGTCAGCCAGTCTGTTTCACCCGCTTTGGTGGCCGACATGGTTTCCTTTTCGCAACGTACGGCTCCGGTAGCAGCCATGGTGAGGCTGAACGATCCTGCACCGTCGGTATCTCCGGTCACTTCGTAATCGAAGGTCGTGGCATCGGGGTTGGCGGCATTCAGGTCGGTCGGCTTATTGGCACTTGTGGGGTCGAAGGCAACGGTGGCATCGAATACCGGTGCGTCGTTGTCGGGACGGATCGTGATACCGCCGGCCGAAGTCCAGTCTACTACATCGAAGGTACCGTATACGTTACTCAGGGTCACGTCGGTGATACGCAGGCAGTAGCGGTTGTTGGCGTTGATGGCGATGTATTCGCCCTTGTCGCCTCCTTCCGGGGTGCGTGTGATCGGGACGTGGTAGGTAACCTCTACCTGGCTGGAGTTGACCGGGCTCTTGTAGGTTCCTTCCAGGATCAGGAAGCTTTCGTCGGTCGCCAGGGTCGGGTAGACGTAGATCGAACTTTCGGTAACGCCCTGGTTGGCGCCTTCCAGCTTCTCGAAGTCTACCACTTCATACTTCTGTGCGATCAGGCCGGAAGTTCCGAGGTCTGCTTTTTCCACTTTGGTGAGTGGTGCGTTCCATAGCGGAGCCGTTTTACGTCCTTGTGCCAACGTGACCTTTTTGATGGTCAGGTTCGACTTCGAGGTCGTGTTGTCGATATCGAAACGGGCCGCTACACGGGTCAGGTCGATGTCTACTTTCGACACGTTGCCGCTGATCTTCGTCTTTCCCTGGCCGGTCATCAGCAACGGGGTGGAGATCACGCCGTTGGCTGCAGTACCCAGTGCCTTGGTAAAGCTGGCGATAAAGTCCGTCTCGGTGGTACCCGCGGTAACATCGTACGTTCCGTCGCCCTTGTCCGCCGTTGTTACGGGAGTCAGGGTTTCCAGGATTTTCGCAGTGCCGTCTTCCTGATAGAAATGCTCATCCGTCGTTTGCGACACGGTAGCACCGTCGGAAGCAAGTACGCCTGCCACATTTTTGTTGGCTACACAGAACAACTTGATGTAAGGTACACCCGGCAACTCGTTCGGATAAAGGGAAGCCTTCCAGCCGGTGCCGGATTCCGTTTTTTTGAAGTTGGTTTTCGCTTTGCCGGCACCATCCTTGTCTTCCGGATCGAAAGCCGTCCCGTCCTGCCATGTTTCCAGGTAGTAGTACGGGCCGCCTTCGGAGGCTGCTGCAAACAGATAGATTTGCAAGTCGTCTATCTGGTTCTCTTTGGCGGTTGCAATCGCTTTGGTCGCTTTGGTCGGTTTGTCGTACGATTGGCTTTCACCGCTTCCGCTGAAGACGATCTGCAACTCGGAGCGTCCGGCGATACTGCTGGTGCCGCCTCCTTGCGTTTCATCGTCTGAACAGCTTGTTCCCAGTCCTGCGAGGGCGAGGAACAACATTAAACTTTTTACGTTCATGTTCGTTTGTTTTAAATTAAACATATTGTTAGTTGAAAAATTGATATTTATCTGTTTTCGGGAAGTCGCTCCATCCTGTACCGGTAAGAGTGACTTACTAGTGTTGGTAAGAGTGGCTTACTAGTGCTGGTAAGGGTGACTTACTAACGCTGGTAGGGGACAATTACCAATTTACCGGATTATTCGATTTCCGGGCGGTCGCTATTGCCGCCGTCACCTATATGTACGTCAACCGAAACTTCGCGCGGTTCTTTCAGTTGATGCTTACCGGCGCCGAACTGGGTGCGTACGGTGAGCAGGTAGTCGCCGTCGGCCAGGTCGGCGGGGATCAGGAGCGTGAGTTCCGAAGGGTTGTTTTTCGTAATCATGTCGTCATCGAGTTTCACTACGGCTTTTGTCGTGGTGTTGGTCAGGGTGACGCCTACCGACTCGTCCTCGCCGAGCACTTTGAGGTTGGCTCCGCGCACGAAGAAGTTGCGTCCCGGTGTCATGGTGCCGTCCTTCAGGCCGGTCTTGCGGTCTTCCGTTCCGGTGATGTACATCACGTCGGCTTTCGTGCCCAGGATGCTGATCGTTGTCAGGGCGATCTCTTCGCGCATCACTTTGTCTTGCGAGAAAGCCACATAGATACTGTTGCTTTCGGGGTTCCATTTGCCGTCTTCTGCCAATCCCAGCAGGCGGGGCACGGCGTAGAACAGTCCGGTGTTGAGCTGCCAGCCGTTCATCAGCAAACGGGCACAAACGCGTTGGAAGAGGGTAACCGAGTGCACGATCGTTTCGAGACGCAGCCCGGTGTCTTCGGCACGCATTTCTTCATAGATCTTGTGGATGTCGGCTTTGCCGGTGGTTTCGAGTACAAAGATCTTGTCTTTCGGATCGGGTGTCACCGAGTTGGGTGCCATCCAGACTTTTAATGTATTCGCCATATTAATTAATTTTGTGGCTTGCCGCCCGTTGGGGCGGGGCCGGGTTGATAATGCTTGTAATTTTGTCTATAAATCAAATAATCAAATAATCGAATCAATCGAATGATGAAGGCAATTCGCCTTCATCTAACGAGCCACGCACCGCACCTGACGGCTGTTAGTCTTGTAGTACCAGTACACGTTCGCGTAACTGCCGAAGTACACCTCGTACGCGTTGGTAATATTGTACGTCGTCGTCGACCAGTAGTAGTACGTACTACCCGAAGCAAACACGCCCTTGCCTATGTATTCTTGACATACTGCGTCGGCTGCATGATTACTTCCCGAAGTTCCGCCCAGAATAGTACGCCATTCATCGGCGCTGGGCACATACCATGTTGCGCCGGATTTATTACTACAATAGGTTGCTGTCAGGTTAGTGTTCCAGGTAGAAGAACCTGCATCCTCCGGAGCAATCATATATCCATAATAATACCAAACCTGTTTACCATTATATAAATTAGCATTACCACCAACGGTTAGGTTATAAGTCGATTTTTTATTTGTGTCGGTTCCGTTAGGGATAGTAATTGTCGAACTGCCATTTCCTTTGGCAGTGACGGTTACTGTTGTCCCGCTGACAGATACTGTTGCAACATTTGTGTTACTGGAAGATATTGTACCTATGTTACCTGCAGGTTTAGTGAAAGTAAATGTTGTTTTTAATGGAATAATCACATTGTTTTTAGCAAGAGCAGCAATGCTTCCGCTTGTCGCCGACAGCGTCGGTGCCACAAACCCCGTCGGTGTCACTGTAATATCCTTAGTGACTCCGCCGGAAGCTTTGCTTGTCAGGCGAATAGTCACAGGCTTCATGACCGTGTTGTTGTTGGTGCTCAACTGCTTGATCTGTATCGTCTTGTTATTACCATAATTTACGTCGGCTGTATTAAACTGAAACCATTCTCCGCCACCGGAACCCCAGTTATTGTTGAGGACGCTGGCCGTGCAACCGAAACTACTGTTGACAGAGATATTGGTTGCACCGCTGAGAGCCGCTGTTACCGATAGATTGTTTGCGGTGATAGCATCGGCTTTCTTCTTGACGGTAAAGGTCAGTTTGTCCAGATTGGGGGCTACTTTGTTTGCTATGACAAAGCTGCCCTGGCTTCCGTTGGTGGAAGTGATGGTGAAAGTATTCTGTTGATTGGTCGTATTGCCTCCGGTTACGTTGACATTCGTCTGGCTGTATACGCTACTTCCTCCGATGGCGTCGATCGTCACCTGGATGGAAGAGTTGTCTACTGCCCATAGCTCGACGTTGGTGCCGCTGCCGGTGTTTGCCGAAACGGCTGTGGCGGTGGTGATGGAGGGGTTGCTGTAGCTCGTCACTTTAGGTGCCGTTCCCCCGACCTTTACTTTGAAGGTGGCGTTGGCCACGCCGTCTACGGCATTGGTCAGGGTGACGGTGGCTTCCTTGGGGTTGGTGTTGGTGGTGTTGGCTGTCACGTTGAGATCCACGTTCGTGCCGCCGGCAACTGTTGCGGGCAGGCTGAACCATTGCGTACCGCCGCCCCAGGCAACGCTATACGATTTGTATCCGGCGCCGGAGGTCAGCTTCAGCGTCTGCACGGTTCCGTTCGAAGGGGTCAGGGTGACCTCCGTCTTGTCGAGCTTTAGCGTGGGGTCGGGCGCGTTGACGGTGACGGTGTGTATCTTTGCCGGGTCAGACTTGTTGACGATGTTGAACGAGCCGGAGGTGGCGCCGGCGGCGAGTGTGACGGTGTAGGTGTTTTCCGTCTGGTAGGTGTCGCCGCCGCTGACGGTTACGCCTGCCGGGTCGGTTGCCCGGCTGCCGCCGATGGCGGTGGCTTTCAGTTGTATGGTGGAGCCGCTGACGCGGTAGAGCGTCAGGGTGGAGGCATCGTCGCCGGCCACGAAGGTGTTTTGTGCCGGTTTGGCGCTTGTGCTGATAACGGACAGCACCGGCGTGGCATAGACGGGGGTGACGGTGAAGCTGTAATTCTTGCCGCCGATGATATTGACCAGGGTGACGGTGGCTTTTTGGGCACCTCCCATCGATCTTTCAATGGGCTTGAACGTGATATCCTGTGTCCGGAGGGAGGCAGTAGCCTTGGTTGCGACTGCGGCTGCGGCTGTCGCTCCGGTGAAGCTCAGCCATTCCGGCGTTCCTTCGGGGTAGTCGATCTTCACCTCTACGCCGTCGATCGAGGAGGCTTTTACGGTGGCGGAACTGTTTTCTTTTATCCGGATGGCCAGGTCGTCGGGAGTCGTGCCGTCGGACGTGCCGGGTGTATAGGTGTTGTCGGAGCCAACGGCGGTGTAGTCGGTCTTCACGGGGGCATCCATGATGTTGACGGTGATACCGGTTTGCAGTTCGTTCTTCTTTTTGTTACAGAACACGACGGTGCCCTGGTTGCCGTCGACGGGCAGGTCGCGGTTATTGAGAGTCAATAGGAAGAGTGTGGAGGCGCCGTCTACCGATGCGGGGGTGACGTCGAGCCAGTCGGGGTGTTCGGCAGGTTCCACGCCGTCGGGACAATTGATGTATACCCGGGTGGTGCTGCCGGTGATGCGGTAGAGGCTGGCTTCGAGCTTATCCACGTCGAAGTTGTTGGGGTTGTCCGATCTGTTGTTCGGCGTTTTCGGGGGCTGTTGGGTCGCGATGGGCTGCGGCACGGAGAGGGCCTCGACATAGAGGATGCTTTCCGAGGCGTCGGTCAGGCTGATACAGCGGATGGCGGCTTTCGGGTAGCGTCCGGCCAGGTAGGGCTTTGTCAGTGTCGCGGTATATTTATAGGTAGAGATGCCGTTGGCACCGAGGGTGATGTCGGGGTCGGAGATGCTTATCCAGTCGTATCCTTTCACGATACCGCCTCCGGCATACGCTTTGCTGATGATGAGCGCGGAGTTGCTGGTGGTGGTGATCTCGAAGCTGCTGCCTTCCTTGAGCGACATGCTGACGGTTTTCGTATCGGCGTCATATTCGCTGTCGTCCTTGAATGCTTCGGGTATGGTCACGACAATTTCCCCCGGCTTGTTGTCGGGGGTGTATTCGATGCTTCCGTCGTCCGCCCAGTCGGTCACCAGGATATTGGCGTCGAGGTGGTAGGCGTCGGCCTTGGTGACGGCGATGGTGTAGCGGTGGTTGCCTGCAATGTCGAGCCAGGCGGCGTTGCCGTCGGCCGTCGGTTGCGTGAATGGTATTTGATAGGATACGTTCTTCATTTCCGTTTCGTTTACTTTGTATTTACCGTTAAGAATGAGGAATGCCTTGTCTTGCCTGGGGCTGGGATAGGCGTAGAAAGCGCCTGTGCAAAGTCCGTTGTTGGCATTGTCGCCGTAGAAGGCATGCACCGGGTAGGTGATGAGCTGATCCGGTTCTGCCTCAGGCAGGTTGCCGTATACGCGGATGGGGAAAAGGCCCGATCCGCGGCGTCCGTTGCCCATCGAGACAGTCTCGATGGTGAAGCGGGAATCTCCCGCTTTGTTGTTGATATCGAAGCGTGCGACGAGGCGTGTCAGGCGGAATCCGACCTGTACGCGTGCCGAATTGTCGAACGAGGTGAGGTCGATGGGCGTGGTGCAGGCGCCTGCCATAGCGAGGGGGGGAGCCAGGGTGTCGGCTTTGACAGCAGCCGTCAGCAGGCGGGTGTGCCAGCCGACGAAGGTGCTTTCCTGCGGCTTGCCTTCGGCAGCGAACCGGGGTGTGCCGTCTTCGCTTTCCGTAAAGGTGATCGGGGTGAAGTCGGCGGCCTTCACCACTTTATCGGTAGCGGGGTCGACCAGGGTCGTGTCGTTGGCGATGCAGTAGAGCTTGACGAAGAGGCCTTTCTTGAGCTTTATGAGGGCGGTCGTTTCCTTGCCGTCGGAGCCTGCATTCAGCAGCAGTTCGGTGGCTCCCTGCGGCAACCGGTCTTTGCTGTCGGCGCGGTAGGCGAAACGCTCCTGAAAGGTGTAGTCACCGTTCTCGGACTCCGCTCCGAAGACGTATACGTCGAGTGTGGAGATGGCGTTTTCGGCGGCTGTGGCGATAGATGTCTCTGCTTTGGTCGTCGTGGCGGCTGTGGCGTTTGCTTTGGTGGCGCCTTTTTGCAAAACCAGTTGGCTTTTGAGCGTCATCATCACTTCGCGAACTTCGGCAATGGAATCATCTCCGGGTCGGGGATCACCGCCGTCAGTCTGTGTCTCTTTGGTGCAGCCTCCCAAAAGGAAAGCGCTGCAGAGCAGCATGGAACAGAGTTTGTAAAAAGTTTTCATCTCTCTATGTTTTTTATTCTTTATCCGATAGAACCGCCTTCCGCCCAGTCGGAGGCAGTCGATTGTGTCACTATAATTTCATTTTCATATACGGTGATCAGGAGGTCGAACTCCTGTTCCATATTCAGGTCCATGTTCATCGGCAGCTTGGAGAAAAAGAGGTGGAGGTCGAGATCGCCGATGACTTGTTCGCCGTCGCACCAAAGGCTCCACAGCTCGTGGGTGCCGGCCGTATAACGATAGGTGACGAATTCGCCGGTCACTTCGTAGTCGTAGTTCATGGCGGCCCGTGTTTCGTGATAGGTTATTGTTTTTCCGCTCCGGGGAATCGTATAACTGCCATTGCCCGAGGGGACGGTCTGTTCTGTTCCTCCGGTAAAGTCGTAGAGGGCGGGGATGCCTTTCAGGCGCATCCGCCAGGTACCGTCGAGCGGAGGTTTTTCTGCGGTACGCCACCGTACGGTGATGTTGAGGGCGGCGTGTGCATGCGACAGGTAGACACGCTGGCGTTCCGTAATCCCGTCTTTCAGGGTGAAGGTAGACGTGCCGTAATAGAGCCGGGCTGTGTTGCCGCGGTATCCGGGAGGTACTCCGGAGGTGATGGCGCTCAGTGTCATTTCGTTCATATTATAATCGCTTTTTGTTGTTACCGTGGTTGCTTCTTTCCCTTCTTCGCCCAGATTGCCCCAGACAACGAGGGTGTAGGTGCCGTCTTTCAGGTCGGCATTCCAGCCGGTGATGCTGTCGCCGCGCAGGGTGGTACCGGCCAGCAGGTTGCCTTCTTCATCGAATAGATATTGACGGATATTGTCTACGTAGGTGGGTAGTGCGTTTTCGGCGCTGCTGCCGGCGTACCAGTATTCCATCCTGACGTTGTAGGGGCAGGGGGACGGTTCGTCGCCGAAAGAGCAGGCGGTCAGCATTAATGCTAACATACCATATATTACGCAGGCTATCCGTTGTTTATCCATTGTTGTATCTATCTTAATCCGATCTTTTTATCTGTTATTTTATCATTCTTTCCACCAGTTGCAGGTTTGCCCGTGCTTTTCGGGGTTCTACGCCGACGGCTTTACGGAACCAGATGGCGGCGCCTTCGGGGTTGCCTTCCATCAGATTGAGTACGCCTATATTGTTCCAGGCACGCGGATCGGCTTCCACCTTGCTCAGATAGTTCCAGGCCGAGATCAGGTCGCCCGTCAGCATGACGGCGGAGGCGGCGTTGACGTTGGCCACCACGTCGTTCGGGAAATGGTAGGCGGCCACCTCGTACACTTCGCGGTACTGGTCGCTTCCGGGACGGTAGTAGCGCGCCACGGCATACATTTCATCCAGGCTGAGCAGGTCGGGATGCGTGTAGATCAGTTCGGAGGCTTCTGCTCCGTTCACTTCCCTGACATCGTATTGCACCACCACTTCGATACGGCGCAGTTTCGGGAAGAAACGGCGCAGCATATCCTTGTAGGGAGCTCCTCCCTGCAAATCCATCAAATGCTTTTCGCGTCCGTTGAAGATACCGTAGCGGCGGATAATATCGAGGGCGGCATCGGTATAGGCCGGACGATAGGTCTGCAACAGGTCGACAAGGCCTTCCCAGTCTTCTGCCTCCGAAGAAACTTCGATGCTGCTGCGCGGAATGTTGTAGGCATCGCGCAGGTAGCGGGCAAAAAGCCCCGAACGGGCTTTGGCCAGCCGCTCGTTGTCGCCGTAAGGCCCGTCGGGTGAGGAGTATCCGCGGATGCGCAGCCGGGCAAGCGTTGAGAAGCGGTTGTCGGTGAGCGGCCCCAGTATTTTCTCCACTTTGTTGATCTCTTCCCGGTTGTTTTTGTAATCGGGGTATATATCGTCTTTTCCCAGCGGGTAATCGAAATAGAGGACGGCGCCTTCGGTGCGGTGCTTGTTGCCCATGCCGCCTTCCGACGGCAGGAAAGAAACCATCACTGCGTACTGGTCTACATCGGCGATGCTTAAAACGACGGGGGCAGCGGGTTTTCCTGTCGCAGGTATGTTCTTATATGTATAGACGGTCGTATTTCCGCCCGATGTGTTTTGAATAGATTCCTCCTGAACCGGCCGGGATTGAGGCTTGGCTTGGAATTCGTTTTCCCGGGCAGCCGGGGGAACCGAAGATATTGACAGACTTCGTTTCAGCGTATCGAGTGCCAGCAACTCCTTTCCGCAACATTCCTTATATTCCTGCTGGAGCAGGAGGGCAGCTTGTTGCATCCAGGAGGCATAGGGCACTGCTATCTGGTAATTGATTGGAGCGTTCGGATAATTTCTTCCTGCTATTATCTGCCGGAAAGGTTGTGGCTCATTTCTGTCCGGCGAAAGAGGAGAAAGGAATGCTTCGCGACGGTCATTGCGAGCCCGGCGTTTGCCACTGATAATAACGGCGGGCAGGGAAAGGCTTTGTTTCTTTTTCCCCGACATGACAGGGGTAAAGAAAAAGGCTGTTCCGCTGCCGACGGAAATTCCGTCCAGATACATTGTCAGGTTCACATGTAGGCTGTCCTTTTTTACGTACAGTTTGCCGGGAACGATGCGTATGCCTTGCGCCGTAACCTTTCCATTAAAATGGAAACAAAACAGAACCACTAACAGTATTAATATTAAATTATGTGATAACAGGATGTGTTTCATATATAATAGGCTTCAAAAGACTTATTTCAGAAAATAGATGATAGAAAATCCGATTCGTGTCGGTCCGATATAGCTCCTTGTGAAGGAGCCGACTTTCTCGCCGCAGTCGGCACACCGGTACTTGTCGTATTTCATATAGGCGTATCCGCCTCCTATCATCGCTTCCAGGCCCCAGCGGTCGCCTATCGCCCAGTGATACCCGTAGGTGAGGCCGCCTCCGTAGAGGTCGCCCCGCAATACATACTCTTTCAGACCGGATATAAAAGGGATTTGCCCGATATTGAAATGTCCGTAGTGTCCGTGTACTCCTACGAAATGTCCTTCAAATTTGCGGCAGAACCAGTAGCGTGCTTCAGGTTGGATAAGGTATAGATTCAGTTTCATGTCGTTGGAAAACTTCCATGCGTTGTAGGCACCCCATACTTCTACCGTGAACTGTCTGGCTATACCTACTTCCACACCAGCATTCGGCGTAGTAGTTCCCCAGAACAATACGTTCGTCTTTAATGCCGTTTGTTGCCCACGGAGGTTAACAGATAGGCAAATAAATAGAAGAAGTAGGAGGTGGCGCTCTCTGATCTTACCCTTATACATATTAATACATTTAGTGTTTTGTATCTATTCCGTCTCTTACTAAGAGACAGAATGTGGAATACAGGGTAATTGAGTTGGTCTGATTTTTAAAGGAAGATGAATATGACAAATACCTCTGTAAAGAGAAATGTAAAACAAATTGTCAAACAAATTTTCCGTAGTTGTAAGAAATAGGCGGATAAATACTCAGAAATGAGATTTGTGCTGAAGTACATTGAAAATATTATTTTTCAACAGGATTACTAATGAATACGTGCTGAAAGTAGAAGCATTTGCAAAACTGTCTGAATTGGATTGCATTGTCAAACAATTGTTAAACATCTGATAAACAGGATATAAAAGGCGGAAATATTAATAAATAATTGACATAATAGACCAGTAGGAAGGGGTATTTGCTAGATAGCTCTTTCCTTAAAATATGTATCAATATTCAGAAAAGGCCTGAATATTAAACTCTTTATATTTTATTTTTATCTCAAAATATTTGTTTTATCAAATAAATGTTATTACGTTTGCAACGTTTTAACAGACAATAAAGTGCCTTTTCTGTCTCTTAGTAAGAGACGGAATTTATGGTTCTAAGACTTCCCTTGTTTTTCTTTCCCGAAATTACATATTTATTGATTTGATCGAGTTGGGGATTATCAAATGTCGCTATGTAAATGCGGGTTGTTTTTACAGAAGTGTGTCCCATGCTTTCCGAAATTATCTCTTCGGATACACCTTTGCTTTTTGCTGTAGTAGCCCAGGTATGGCGGGGCACATAGGTCGATAGTTCAGTATCTACCAGATTGCCTATATTTTTCAACCGCAGGTTTTGTAGCCGGAGTGCACTTTCATAATCCTTATATGAAGGATCAGACGTTCGTAGTACGGGAAATAGAAAAGGGGAATTGGAGTGATAGCGGTCGATCAGTTCCTGTATTTCCGGGAGTATCCTGATCTGTAGTTCTTGTCCTGTCTTACGTCGTTTATAAACCAGGTAGTTCCCTTTTATATTGTCGCATGTGAGATGGGCAATATCGACGAAAGCCATGCCGCTGGTATAATAGGCGAACATCAGCAGGTCGCGGGAGAAGATCAGGCCCGGTTTTTTCAATGTCGCATCGCTTAAATTCTTTATCTTTCTGATCACTTTTTCTTCTATGGCCCGCTTGGGTGTTTTTTCAATCCGGGTATTTACGTTTTTGAAGAAGTGTGTGCACTCTTTTATCAATCCGCTGGCCGCTGCTTTGTTCATGATTGCCCGGAAATTGCGCATATAAAACGAAATGGTGTTATCCATCAGCTTTTTGGCCATTAAATATTCTTCATATAGCCGGATCAGCTTTTCGTTGATTTCGTCTATCCGGATGTTCTTTCCGAAAAACGAGAGGAAACTGTTCCCCAGGCTTTGGTAATGGCGGGAAGTGGCCTCTTTTCCCTGCGCCAGGAGAATGTCCGCCAGTTTTTGTATATAGGCGGACAGGTACATGCTTGCGGACCTTTCTTCATACAGTTTCACGATGTCATCGACGGAAAAGTCTTTGTTTACCGGCTGTTCTTCGATTATTTGCCGGATCATGCGACAGGTTTCGCAGGCTGTTTCCGATACTTGCAACAGGTATTCGGTTCGTTGCCTGTCTGTTCCGGGTGGTATCTGTACTATTTCCGTGAGCGGGTCCCACTCTTCTTCGTATACCTTTATATCCAACGGTATACGTTTCATTTTTCGCCGGCAGATCAGCTGGATGTATAGCGGGGTTTGTTTGCCCGTAACCTTCGATTTCCGGCGTTTCACTTTTACTGATACGTTATTCATAACTCGATCTGTTTATTGATGTTGGTAAACAACAAATATAAGCAGGATTGAGTTTAAACGGGGGAGCCTGCCATCGGTGTTTTTATTTTCGATCGTATCATAAATATCAGAGGAATAATTATCCCGACAAAATTCTTTTTATATCTTTGAGCGGAATGAGCGGTTTGTTTGCGACACATCCGCCGATTGGAAAGCGTATTCAGATTCTGGAACAATTTTAATGGAAACAGATGGATATATTATTGATCATACTAGGAGCGATTTGTCTATTGGTGGGGTTTGCCGGTTGTTTTCTGCCGGTCCTTCCCGGTCCGCCGTTGTCGTATCTGGGGTTGATACTGCTTCATTTTACAGATAGGGTACAGTTTACTGTAACCCAACTGGTGATATGGGGTGTGTTGGTTATTGTCGTACAGTTGCTGGATTATCTGACACCGGTGTTGGGTACTAAATACGGTGGAGGCAGTAAATGGGGAAATTGGGGATGTGTCATCGGAACCGTAGCCGGAATATTCCTGTTCCCGCCCTGGGGAATTTTATTCGGTCCGTTTGCCGGAGCGGTGATCGGCGAATTGCTGGGTGGAAAGAAATCAATGGAAGCTTTTAAAGCCGGGATAGGAGCTTTTGTCGGATTCTTGCTAAGTGTTGTCGTAAAGATGGCTCTTTGCGGGTATTTTGTTTATTGTTTTATCAGTGCTTTGATATAAAAAGAGGACGTTGCCACAGTGATACTTTTGCAACGCCCTCGTTAATTCTTTCTTTGTTTTCTTTTTATTCAGCAGGAGTGCCGCCCGAAGAGATCACTTTACTGCGTTCGATAGATTGCAATGCCAGATAATTGTCTCCGAACTTTTCCAGATTCTCGATTTCTGTTTCGAACTGGTCCAGATGACCTTCTTCTTCTACCACCAAACCTTCGAATACTTTCTTTGTGGCTGAGTCTGCGTGTTGTGCACATTCGTTGGCCCATGCGTTGTAGTCGTCTACGCTACCGGTTTCCATTTCTGCGGCTTTTTCAAGCATAGCTTTAACATCGTGGATCTTTTCTACCGGACCGGAACATTTCATTTCCACTTCACCTTTCAGGAACAGGATACGTTCGGCGAGGCGTTCTACATGCATCATTTCTGTTATAGCCGTACGTTTGAAAAGGCTGGACAGAAGGTCGTATCCCATATCGTCCAAACGGAAATGGAAATACATGTACTGGTTAACAGCTGTCATTTCATCGGCTACTGCTTTATTTAGCAGTTCAATACTTTTTTCTCTTTTAATCATAATCGTTGAGTTTTAAATCTTGTTTTATAAGACATCTTTATTCTAATGCTGTAAAGTTAACAGTTTCCATGATACAATGGGGTCGGCTTGTGATAATATTTTTTATCTTTGTCATAGATTCTATCAATTAAAACGAAATCTTATGACAAAAATACAGGAATATCTGGCTGCTCTGCCGGAAGATAAGAAAGCATTGTTTATCCCCGTGTTCGGAAGTGTAGATAAATTTTACACGGTGGTATATCTGATAATTCGCAATGAGCATGTGACGGACCAGGAAAAGCCGGAACGCTACGAAGACCGTTTGCAGGTGATTCGGCAAGTGAAAAATAAAGTGGAAGAACTGGTTTCTTCTTATGGTTTGGACGGAAAAGAGATTGTGGCGGATATCGCCAGTGATTATTTTGAAGATTTTGTCAATTATAAAGAACCGGAACTGGATATAACGAATGAGGAATTTATTGCGATTATCCGGAATTTATAACAAACGGGAATAGTTCGTTTGTCGATACTTATACTTACACGATAATTCTAAACTTGAAATATATGAGAAACCTAAATCTATGTGCCTTATTCCTGTTATTGGGAATGAATTGTTTGAATGCACAGATTACTGTGGTGAAGGACAGCAAGCCTGTTTCCCGTATCCTGGTGGAAAAGGGAGAAGCGGTGGATAATCAGGCGGCCCTTTTATTACAGGATTTTGTGAAACGGATAAGCGGTGCCTCCCTGCCCGTAGTGAATGATAAATCGCCCCGGAAAGGAGATATCGTCATAGGTGGGAACGATGTATCCGGACTGACCGAAGACGGTTTTCGTCTGAAGACAGAGAATGGCATTGTTTTTATCAGCAGTGGTGGTGATAAAGGGAATATCTATGGTGTAGTAACTTTGTTGGAAGATTATCTGGGAGTTGCTTATTATGGAGCAAACGCCTATACGTTAACAGAACGTTCTACTGTCGTTATTCCGGAATTGGACAGGGCGGAGAATCCGGCTTTCCGTTACCGCCAAAGTCAGTGTTACGCTTTGCGTGAAGACCCGGTTTATAAATTATGGTTCCGCTTCGAAGAGCCTTCGGAAGTATTTGCCGGTGGCATGTGGGTACATACATTCGACCGTATCATGCCCTCCGATATATACGGAAAGTCTCATCCGGAATATTATTCCTTTATCAATGGTGAACGCCGTCCCGGAAAAGCCAGCCAATGGTGTCTGACTAATCCGGAAGTATTTGAACTGGCCTCGCAGAAGATTGATTCCATATTTAAGGCGAACCCAGGGAAGAATATGATTTCCGTCAGCCAAAACGACGGTAATTTTACTAACTGCGGTTGTCCGGACTGTAAAGCATTGGATGAACAGGAGGGAGGCCCTTCCGGCAGTCTGATTCATTTTCTGAATAAGTTGGCTGCCCGCTTCCCGGACAAAGAGTTTTCCACGCTGGCTTATCTGTATACGATGCATCCGCCTAAGCATGTGAAGCCATTGCCGAATGTGAATATCATGCTGTGCGATATCGATTGCGACCGTGAAGTTCCTTTGACCGACAATGCTTCCGGGCAGGATTTCATGAAAGCAATGAAAGGCTGGGCTGCTATCAGTAATAATATATTCGTGTGGGATTACGGGATCAATTTTGATAATTATGTATCCCCATTTCCCAATTTTCCGATCCTGCAAAAGAATATCCAATTGTTTAAAGAACATCATGCAACCATGCATTTCTCCCAGATAGGAGGTTCCAAAGGAGGTGATTTCCCGGAGATGCGTGCTTATATGGTTAGTAAGTTGATGTGGAATCCTTACCAGAATGCCGATTCGCTGATGCGTGCTTTCATGGATGGCTATTATGGGGCCGCCTCTCCTTATATTTATCAGTATGAGAAGCTGTTGGAGGGTGGTTTGCTTGCCAGTAAACAGCGTCTTTGGATATACGACTCACCGGTTACACATAAAGACGGTATGCTGAATGCGAATTGCCGCAAGCGCTATAATGAGTTGTTTGATCAGGCGGAACAGGCAGTAGCCGGTGATCCCATCCTGTTGAAACGTGTACGGCTATCCCGTTTGCCGTTACAATATGCCGGACTTGAAATAGCACGCGCCGAAGGAAATCACGATTTGAAAGAAGTCAAAGCCGACCTGGCTCTATTTGAAGAACGTACGCGCGAATTTAATATACCGACCCTGAACGAACGAAGTAATCCTCCGGCTGAATATTGCAAATTATATACCGAACGTTATCTGCCTGGTAAAGCAAAGAACTTGGCAAAAGGTGCGAAAGTGATCTGGATTCAAGAGCCGTCCGGTAAATATAAAACGTTGGGAGAAACCGCCCTGACCGATGAACTGTTCGGTGGAACTACTTTTGTGGAAAGTTGGATCGGATGGGAGGGCATTGACGGTTCGTTTATTCTCGATCTGGGTAAAGAGACGCCGGTCAGCTCGATAGAAAGTGATTTCCTTCACCAGTTGGGTGCCTGGATATTGCTTCCGAAGAAAGTGACCTATTCCACGTCGTCGGATAATAAAACCTATCAACCGTTTGGTGAAAAGAGTTTGGCGGAAGACCGTTCCGTACAGGTGAAGTTTGTGGGAGTCAAGTGTGAAGCCCCTTCTCCCGTGACAACCCGTTATATAAAGGTCGAGATTGAAGGAATCAAGACCTGTCCTTCCTGGCATTATGGGGTAGGTTATCCGGCTTGGTTTTTCTTGGATGAAGTAACTGTTCAATAGGAAAAGACGGTCGGAATTGTGTGAAATAACTTTTTTTGTATGTGGTTTGTATAAGTATATGCTGAATAACAACTACTTTTGCAGTTCGCCCGGAAATGAAAGCCGGAAGAAGATAAAAGAGTAGTTGTTTTTCAGGAATATACGGTATATCGATGAGTTATTTTATAAAGTTGAGGAATTGGTTCACTTCCCAGGAACATTTGTTGTTCTTGTTTGCGTTGTTGTTTATCGTTCCTAATTGTGTGTTGTTCTTTACGGAGCCCTTACCTGTCACAGTGGGAATCGCATCTTTGATATTGCCTTATGCCTTTTGGGTAGGTCTGCTTTTGTTGGCACGCAAACCGGGTATTGTCGTCTGGTGCCTGCTACCGAAAGTTATATTGGACGGGGGACAGCTTGTGTTGCTTTATCTTTTTGGCGAATCGGTGATTGCGGTAGATATGTTTCTGAACCTGACCAGTTCGACTGCATCTGAAGCCAGCGAATTACTTGGAAATATATTTCTTGTCATTATAGGTGTCTTCTTCTTTTATACATTGCCAACTCTGCTGCTGGCTGTCTGGTCTGTCCGGATGAAAAAGAAGCTGACAAACTCTTTCCGAAAAAGATGGGCGGTAAGAAGTCTGGGTGTGTTTATATTGGGGATCATTCTTTGCATGCTGGCTCCGATACAAGGCCATATGGTTTCACTGAAAAATGATTTTTATCCGGGAAATGCGCTTTACAACCTTTATTTTGCAATCAATAAAGCGGAAAAAAACAGTAATTATCATATTACATCATCCGATTTTACCTTCCATGCGACAAAGAACGTGCAGACGGAAGGAAAACGTGAAATTTATGTGTTAGTGGTGGGAGAGACGTCTCGTGCGATGGAATGGAGTTTGTATGGCTATGAACGTAAAACGACTCCCCGGATGGAGAAACTGGATGGGTTGGTTCATTTTACCGATGTGGTTACCCAATCCAATAATACTCATAAGAGTGTGCCTATCATTCTGTCTGCCGCCAGTGCTGAAGATTATGGGGTGATTTATGATGAGAAAAGTATTGTGACTGCTTTTAAGGAAGCCGGTTTTCATACGGTTGTAATTGCGAACCAGAATCTGAGCACGTCGATGATCGGTTCGTTTTACCGGGAAGCGGATACATTTATAGATATGAGCCAGTTTAAACCGAAGTCTGCTTATCTGACTTCTTTGCATGACGGCGAATTGCTCCCTTATTTGCAGAAAGAAGTGGATAAGACGGATGGTAATTTGTTTTTTGTGATTCATACTTATGGTTCGCATTTTAACTATCATGAACGTTATCCGAAAGATTTTGCATTTTATACCCCGGATAAAGCGGAAGGAATCCGTGCCTCTTATAAGAAGCAACTGCGTAATTCTTATGATAATTCGATACATTATACCGATTATGTGCTAGGTGAGATTGCGGATATGATGAAAAAAACGGACGCTTGCGTGTCGATGCTTTATCTGAGCGATCACGGGGAAGATATTTTTGACGATGCCCGTGCCCGTTATTTGCATGCGTCTCCAATTCCGACCTATTATCAGTTACATATACCTTACATTATTTGGTTCTCGGATGCTTACCGGGCTACTTATCCGGAGAAATACCAGACGACAATGGCTCATCAGACTCTCCCGGTCAGCACGAATAGTGTGTTCCATACCGTATTGGACCTGGCAGGAATACATACGGCAGTTTCCGATTCTACCCTGGCTGTTTCCAATCCGGCTTTTACGGTGCGCGACCGCATGTACCTCGGAGATCATGACGAACCGGTTCCTTTCTGGAAAGTCGGATTGAAGAATGCCGACTTCGAGATGTTGGACAAATGGGGAATTGTTTACGACAAAGATTGATATTTTGATAGAAACTTCTACCTTTGTTTTATGGCAGAACAAAGTGGACACATCACTCTTAAGGTTATTTTAGGTTATCTGTTGTTGGTTGCAATAGCAGTATGTTCTGTCGTATATATTTATCAAATCATCGAACAGGTTGCCGGTGAGGAAGAACCGGACAGTAAAGCCCGTCAGAAAGTTTATCTCGTAACCAATACATTGTCTTTGCTTTATGAAAGCGAGGCGTTGGGGCAATTGGTCGGTATGCCACAGAATAATGTGAATCATTTTAACCGGACGCTGAATAAGGCTCACAGCAATATGGACTCCCTGCGTGTCCTGATAACCGACTCCGTTCAGTTGCTAAAGATCGATACGATAGATATGCTTTTGAGGCAGAAACGACTGAATACCCGCCGTCTGCTTGAAACCTGGAAAGAAACGAATACGGAGCATCTTTATACGATTAATATCGAAAAGGTGATTGCCGAACAAGATACGTTTATCGAACAGAAGGAAATAAAAGAACATGTTGTAGTCAAGCAGGATACGATTCTTTCTCAAAAGAAACCCCGCGGCTTTTTCCGTCGTTTGGCAGATGCTTTCTCACCCAGCCGTGAAGACACGAGCATCATTGTCAATACGACCCGCCAGATAGTGACAGACACTTTGGTGAATGTATTCAATCCGGCGGATACCATCGCCAGTGTGTTGAAAAACTTGCAGGACAGTGTTGCAGGGCAGCGTAAATTGCTGGCTGACCAGTTGCTGGAACGTGCTGCCAATCTGCGTTATAATAATAGTATAGTTACCCGTAAGATTAACCAGATTTTACGTGATATCGAGGAGGAGGAAGTGAATGCTTCGCTGGAACGTATGCAGAACAAACAGAAGATTCTGCGTGAGACTTCCTTGCTGATTGCCGGCATTGCTATTGTTTCTGTTGTTATCGTGATTATTTTTATCTTCATGATCACCCGTGATATTTCGAAAAGTAAATATTACAGAATGCAGTTGGAAAAGGCGAAACAATATGCCGAAGACCTGTTGCATAGCCGTGAGAAGATGATGCTGACAATCAGTCATGACATCAGGGCTCCGCTTTCGTCGATCATCGGGTATATAGACCTTTTGCTGCGGAGGCATCCGGATGAAAGGCAACAATATTACCTGGATAATATGTCTGGTTCGGCCAGCCATATCTTGTCTTTGGTCAATGACTTGTTGGATTTTCACCGTCTTGAATCCGGAAAAATGGAGATACAGCGGGTGGCTTTCAGTGTATCGGCTCTATTCAATGAGATATTTACCAGTTTCAGACCGATAGCCGAATCGAAAGATCTGACTTTTGTCTTGAATCTGAAAGAAGAAGGAACGGAAAAGTTATATATCGGTGATCCGATTCGTATTCGTCAGATAGTGGGGAATTTATTGTCGAATGCCCTTAAATTTACCCGTGAAGGACGGGTTGTCATGGTGGTGTCTATCAATGCTCTGGCAGACAACAGTGCACTACTGAATGTGTTGGTGAGCGATTCCGGTCCGGGTATTCCGCCGGAAGAACAGGAACGTATATTCGGTGAATTTACCCGTCTTTCCGCAACTGAAAAGGCGGAAGGGTTTGGACTGGGCTTATCTATAACCCGGAAGATGACGGTTTTGATGGGAGGAAACCTCTCTTTAAAGAGTGTCGTGGGGCAAGGTTGTGATTTCACAATAGAGCTGCCGCTTACAGTAGCCGATGTGCAGGTGCTTCCCGCGGCGGAAGAGGAAGCCGTGTCTGAACCGGAGTTACCATCTTTTGTTGGTCGCGATGTATACTGTCTCTTGGTCGATGACGATCCGCTGCAACTCGCTCTTACGGAAGAATATTTGCGACAGAACCATGTGGAGGTGAGTAGCTGTACTGATCCCTTCTCTGTTGTTGCTTTGTTGCAGAAGACCTCTTTTGATGCTGTCATTACGGATATACAGATGCCGGGAATGGATGGTTATCAATTACTGGAAAGCATACGTAATTCCGGTATTCCGGGAACAGAGAGTCTTCCGGTTATAGCCCTTTCTGCTAGCGTGGAGAACGAGCATGACCATTATCTGGAATCCGGCTTCACAGGATTTTTGAATAAACCTTTTACGGCCCGGCAGTTGATTACCCTATTAAATAAACTTTTATCAACAGAACTGCTTGTTACCTCTGATTTCAACTTTGATTCATTGACAGCCTTTGCCGGCGAGGACAAGGAAGCCTCCGCATCCATCCTGAAAACATTTGTGGAAGAGACAACCAAAAGCAATGTCTTACTCGAAGGTACATTGCAGGATGACGACTGGGAACAATCTGCAAAGATATCTCATAAAATGGTGCCGTTGTTTACCATGCTCGGCGCTACCTCATTGGTGGAGAAACTGAGAGTTATCGAAAAGAATGCCACCACTTTACCTGTGGAGGAATGGAAATCGCTGCTTTCGGAAGTAATCGCAGAAGTGAAAAAAATCATTGAACAGGCAATGACCGTTTCGAAGTAAACGGTTGTGGGATAATTCTGTGGAATATCTTTGTGGAATTTTTCCCCAGTTGGGTATCTGTTTTCCCCGTTTTTTGTCTTTATCTCTCCGTTGTCTAAAACATTTTATCTTTCTTTTCTGTTAAGTAGTAAGAGTTTATGATACATACGAAGACCTTTTGCAGATTCTGGCACGGTATTCGCTTTCATATTTACAGAATCGTAAGTGGACGTTTCTACATTTAAACCGTTTAAAACAAAGAAAGATTATTTCTGAGTATTCTATTTAAGTCTGCGAAACAAAAAAGGCATCTGTTGGGGATGCTTTTTTTGTTTCGTTTCGTTTGTTTGCCTACCTTTGCGTCCATTATTAAAAAAGACCAATAGTTATACCATGAAGCACGAAATGCCACTCAAGTCGGCACGCATTGAAGTTGTTGACGCCCTAAGAGGTTTTGCCGTTATGGCGATTATGTTTTTGCATAATATCGAACATTTTAATTTCTATGAGTTTCCCGAAACGACTACCGAGTTCATGAAGTCGTTGAACGGAGGTGTTTGGGATACGTTGTTTTTTCTCTTTGGCGGGAAAGCGTATGCTATCTTCTCCCTGCTGTTCGGATTTAGTTTCTTCATACAATATAATAACCAGGCTAAGAAAGGGAAAGACTTCCGTCTGCGTTTCCTGTGGCGGTTATTCCTGCTGTTCCTGATCGGATGTTTTAATGGTGCATTCTTCCCTGGTGATATCCTGGTGTTGTATGCGATAGTAGGTGTCATCCTGCCCCTGGTTTGCAAATGGAGCGATAAAGCTGTGTTGATAACGGCTATTGTCCTGATGCTTCAGCCTATAGAATGGGCAAAGTTCCTTTATGCGATGAACAATCCCGACTATGTGGCTGCTCCGGGACAATGGCTGGTGCATCATAGAAATATGTATCCCTTCCTGGGACAGACGGACTTCTGGGCGATGGTGAAGTCGAACCTGTGGGACGGACAGCTTTTCAGCCTGTTATGGGGTTGGGGACATGGCCGTTTCTTCCAGACCGCTTCCCTGTTCCTGATCGGTATGTTGATAGGACGCCGGCAATTCTTTGTCGATCTGTCCGGTCACCGGAAGTTCTGGCTTCGTACGCTCCTGATCAGTGCTGTTTGCTTTATTCCTCTGTATTATTTTACGGAGGCTTTGCCCGATCTGTTTACAAATAAGAGTATGTTATCTCCGCTCAATACGATTTTCTCCTCTTTCCGTAATTTCGCATTCATGTGTGTACTGGTGGCTGTCTTTGTCTTTCTTTGGCAACAGGTTTCGGGACACAAAGTGTTGCATGGACTGGTACCCTATGGAAAAATGAGTCTGACTAACTATCTGAGCCAGTCTATTATAGGTTCATTTATCTATTTCGGTTATGGTTTGTCGCTGTATAGCGAATTAGGAGTTGCCGCCAGTTTCGGGGTGGGTATCGTGCTGTTTATCCTTCAGCTGGGCTTCTGCCATTGGTGGTTAAAGAATCATAAACAGGGACCGTTCGAAGGAGCCTGGCGTAAAGCGACCTGGATTTGTTCCTGATTTATTCCTAAAATATATATCTTTGCGTAAGGATTTAATATAATTAAGTATGCTATCAGTTCTTATTGTTGAAGATGATATAACTTTTTCTTTAATGCTCACAACCTGGTTAGGAAAGAAAGGTTTTGAGGTAAAAGCACTTAGCTCGGTTTCGGATGCAAAACGCCAGATTGAGAGTGTCAGCTACGACTTGATCTTGTCGGATTTACGTTTACCGGACGGTGACGGGATCGACTTGTTGAAGTGGGTAAAGGAAAAATATGCCTCTTTGCCTTTGATCATGATGACTAGCTATGCGGAGATACAGACCGCCGTGCAGGCTATCAAGCTGGGAGCATCCGATTATATTGCCAAACCCCTGAATCCGGAAGAGTTGCTGAGTAAGATCCGTGAGGTGGTGAAAACGCCTGCGGTAGAACATACGTCGGCAAAGAAATCGCCGGAAGGGAATACTTATATTGAAGGGCAAAGTCCTGCCGCCCGTCAGTTGTTCGACCACGTCCGCTTGGTTGCCCCGACGGATATGTCGGTACTGATCACCGGGGCGAGCGGGACGGGGAAGGAATATATAGCCCGCCGTATCCATGAGCAGAGTAACCGCAGTAAGGCTCCGTTTATTGCAGTCGACTGCGGGGCGATCCCCAAAGATCTGGCGGCATCCGAGTTTTTCGGTCATGTGAAAGGTTCGTTTACCGGGGCGATAGATAATAAGACCGGTGCTTTTGTGGCAGCTCACGGAGGAACGATTTTTCTGGATGAGATCGGTAACCTGACCTACGAAGTGCAGGTACAACTTCTTCGTGCCCTGCAGGAACGTAAAGTGAAGCCGATCGGTACAAATGAAGAGATCGCTATCAATGTCCGGTTGATCTCTGCCACAAACGAGAATCTGCGGACTGCCATCGATAAAGGAGATTTCCGTGAGGATCTTTATCACCGTATCAACGAATTTACGGTTCGTATCCCGGATTTGAAAGAGCGGAAGGAAGACTTGTTGCTTTTCGCGAATAATTTCCTCGACCAGGCGAATGCCGAGCTACAGAAAGATATCATCGGTTTTGATAACGAGACGATCCGTCTTTTCCAGTCTTATTCATGGCCGGGTAACCTGCGTCAGATGAAGAATGTCATCAAATATGCCACCCTTCTGGCCACCGGCCGGTACATCACCCGTCGTGAACTCCCCGAAGAACTGACGGAAGCCCCGGAAAAAGACACTCGCATCCTCCTGAAAGACGAAACCCATGAATGCGAACTCATCAAACGCGCTCTCCAGGAATCCAATAACAACAAAACCCGTGCCGCCCAACTATTGGGTATCGACCGGAAAACGCTTTATAATAAACTGAAGCTTTATAATTTGGATTAGTTATACATTAATATATACCCATTCAAATAGGTTGCAAACAACAACCATATTACGTAAGGCATGAAAAGTATTGAGCTGGCTTTGTTTACCTGATAACTCTTCAATGTGTAATTGATAACGAAGATGTCGAGCAACAGGATATTGATAAATCCGATAAGCGGGTTCTGGATATAAAAGAAACTGATGCTCCAGGTGAAATTGAAAAATAGCTGAAAGATAAATGCTTTGATGAAGAACCTTCTTCGCTCTATGGTCGAGTTGATAAGCAGTCCGATGGATAACCCCATGCATACATAGATAATACTCCACACAATCGGGAAAACAATATTCGGAGGAGTTACCGCCGGTTTGATAAGGGTTGGATACCAGTTCTTTATTGCGTCAGCCTGGAAATAGCTGGCGGAAAGCCCTACAAGGAAACAAACCAGGATAGGGATAATAATATTCAATGCTTTTCTCATGATTTTTCGTTTTTCTTATTGAATAACAATAGGAACTTCGCTCTTGTTGTCTGAAAGTAGAAAGTTTTTGTGATATATGATATGGACGGGATATCAACTCTGTTTTCTGCTGCTCCTGAAAATTAAAGGGTGAACTCTTTATTTTAAGTTAAAATATTAGCTGTTAATACCCTTTGGTATAGTATTTTGTTTATTTTTGTGTTTCGAAGGATTTGTATAATCTTAGTCTCTTTGGAATATGAATATAGAAGTGTTATCCGGAATCGCCCCGAGGCTATATGAATTAGTTGCTCCACTAGTTATGAGTTGCAGCGTTTTGCGGCAGAATAATAATTATCCTTTCAAAACATCAAAACATTATTTATGGTTTGTCGCTATGGAAAGAGACATGGTGATAGGGTTTATACCCGTTGAAATCAAAAGTACCTGTGTCGTTATTAATAACTATTATGTGAAAGGGGAGGACAACGCGGTATTGGCATCCCTGATCGATGCTGTTTTGGTACATTTCAAGAATATTTCGGTTGTCCGGGCCGTTGCCCATACCCGGCATAAAGAGCTCTTTGCTTCAGCTCATTTTTTCGTAACTCAAGAATGGAAACTATATAATAAAATGGAATATAGATGTGATGATGAGAGAGAAGCTCAATGTGTACGAAGCTGTACAAGTTCGGTTGGATAAGATATTTTCCGACTTCGATAACGTATACGTCTCTTTTTCCGGAGGTAAAGACAGTGGGGTTTTGCTGAATTTGTGTATTGACTATATACGCGAACACCGCCTGAAACGGAAACTGGGAGTCTTTCACATGGACTATGAGGTGCAGTACCGGGAAACCACTTCCTATGTAGATCGTGTATTGTCTTCCAATTCCGATATCTTGGAGGTCTACCGGGTGTGTGTCCCTTTTAAGGTTCCTACATGTACTTCGATGTTCCAGAATTACTGGCGTCCGTGGAACAGAGAGTTGCAGAATTTATGGGTGAATAAAATGCCCGAAAACTCGCTTTGTGTGGAGGACTTCCCGTTTTATGATGAGAATATGTGGGATTACCAGTTTCAGTTAAAGTTTGCGGAATGGTTGCATGAAAAAAAGGATGCCGGACGCACCTGTTGCCTGATAGGGATACGGACACAGGAAAGTTTCAACAGATGGCGGGCTATCCATATAAAGAACAAAGTGCAGACTTACCGTCGGCTGAAATGGGTTCACCAGCTGGCACCACGTATATATAATGCTTATCCTATATTTGATTGGAAAACAAAAGATATATGGATTGCCAACGGCAGGTTCGGTTGGGATTACAATCACTTGTATGATTTGTTTTATCAGGCAGGAGTCCCGTTGGAAATGCAGAGGGTGGCAAGCCCTTTTATCTCCCAGGCCATAGCCAGCCTGAAACTATATCGGGCGATAGACCCGAATATGTGGGGGAAGATGATCGGGCGTGTCAACGGAGTCGGTTTTGCCGGGTTGTACGGCGGCACTTCCGCACTGGGATGGCAGTCGGTCAAATTACCGCAGGGAATGACCTGGAAGTCTTATATGGAATTTCTATTGGGAACTTTGCCGGAGAAGACACGGGAAGGGTATTTGCAGAAACTCTCCGTCAGCATAAAATTCTGGCGTGAGAAAGGTGGTTGCCTGGCAGAAGGCACTATCGAAAAACTAAAGCAGGCAGGAATTCCGATACGGGTTGAAGGCCGTACAAATTACAAGACGGTAAAGAAGCCGGTTCGGATGGAATATCTGGATGATATCGATATACCGGAATTCCGCGAACTTCCAACCTATAAGCGTGTCTGTATCTGCATATTGAAGAATGACTACTATTGTAAATATATGGGCTTCTCACTGAATATTCACGAAAGGAAACAAAAAGAAGACATATTAAAACTTTATAACTCTGAATTATATGGAGGAATATACTAGTCCTGTGTACAAAGTAAGGGCTGTCCCTGTGGAAAAGGTGGTAGCCAACAGCTATAACCCTAATGTTGTAGCACCCCCGGAAATGAAGCTGTTGGAAGTCTCTATCTGGGAAGACGGATTTACTTCCCCGTGTGTATGCTACTATATTCCGGAGGAAGACATCTATGAACTGGTTGACGGCTATCACCGCTATATGGTGATGAAGACGTCAAAACGTATCTATGAGCGTGAACGCGGCTTGCTTCCCGTCACTGTCATCGAAAAAGACCTCTCCAACAGAATGGCTTCGACCATCCGTCATAATAGAGCACGTGGCACCCACAATATTGAATTAATGAGCCATATCGTCTCCGAGCTCTCCAAATGCGGTATGTCGGATGCCTGGATACAACGTAATATCGGTATGGACAGAGATGAAATATTGCGTTTGAAACAAATATCAGGTTTGGCGGAATTATTCTCTAATAAGGAGTTTAGCTTGTCGGAAGAGTAATAGTTATATGGGTTTAAGGCTTTTAGGATGATGGAATGGTGTTTATAGTAGAGTTTTTGCATATTTGATAATTACTATGTATCTTTGCTGCATGTTAAATAAACTATTTAAATCGGATTTGGTGTAGTAAACAATCTGTATTCCTTGTACAGGTTGTCCTTTCGTTTATTCTCGGGTAATTCTATCCGGGCATAATTCCTATTGTATTAATTCAATTTTAATCAGTGTACAATGATGACGGCATTGTTATGCTTTCACGGGTATACTATATACATAAAGAAATGAGTAACGAAAATAAAACAATTCACGAATTCGATTTTAATTTAATCTGCGAATACTTTTTAAATACAGAACGCCAGGGGCCCGGAAGTCCTGAAGTGACTCTTAAAGCATTGGGCTTTATAGACAACCTTACCGATCAATCCCTTATCGCCGATTTGGGTTGTGGTACAGGTGGCCAGACATTGGTATTGGCACAGCATGCACCGGGATATATTACCGGTCTTGACTTTTTTCCGGGATTCATCGACAGGTTCAACAGCAATGCCCGTGGGTTGAATCTCCAAGATAGAGTAAAGGGAATCGTCGGTTCGATGGACAATCTTCCTTTCGGAGAGGGAGAGTTAGACCTGATCTGGTCGGAAGGAGCCATTTATAATATAGGCTTTGAACGCGGACTGAACGAATGGCGTAAATATCTGAAAACAGGAGGATATATCGCCGTTTCTGAAAGTGTCTGGTTTACTGAAGAACGTCCGGCAGAGATTCATGATTTCTGGATGGAAGCTTATCCGCAAATAGATACGATACCCAATCAGGTTGCCCTGATACAAAAGGCCGGGTATCTTCCTGTCGCTTCTTTTATTTTACCTGAAACTTGCTGGACAGAGCATTATTTTGCACCGTTGGTTAAAGCCCGGGAAAAGTTTCTGGCCAAATATCCGGGAAATAAAACCGCCGAAGAACTTGTCGCGATGTCACATCACGAAGAGGAGTTATACCGCAAGTATAAAGAGTTCTACGGCTATGTATTTTATATTGCTAAAAAGGTAACGCTATGATTCGTTTAAATATGTATGGTTGGAACGACCGGTTGAACCAATTAAAACAAGAATCGGCATATAATACATTGTCTCACGGGCGGATAGCCATCGTGCATCGCACCTGTTACGAGGTTGTATCCGATAGCGGACTGTACCAATGCGAGTTGACGGGAAATATGATGTATGGGAAATCTGACTTTGAACTGCCCTGTACAGGCGATTGGGTACTGTTTCAACCATTCGACGATAGCAAAGGCATTATCGTCGGTATGTTGCCCCGTGAACGGACTTTATACCGCAAGAGAAATGGAACGGTAGCCGGAAAACAGGCAATTGCTTCGTATGTTGACAAGGCGTTTATAGTGCAGAGTCTCGATGATAATTTCAATATGCGCAGGGTAGAACGTTTCATGGTTCAGATATTGGAAGAAAATATCCATCCCGTATTGATACTCAATAAGGCAGATTTGCCTTTTGATAAACAGGATACAGAGGAAGCAATCAGGCACCTTACCCGTAGGATGCCGGTGTTCTTCACAAGTATCCATCACCCTGAAACGGTCTCCCGGTTACGGGATTCCATATCGGAAGGCGAAACGGTTGTCTTTGTCGGCTCTTCGGGGGTAGGGAAGAGTTCTCTTGTTAATGCACTTTGTGAAAGGTCGGTGCTGCTGACGTCAGATATAAGCCAGTCCACCGGAAAAGGGCGGCATACTTCCACCCGGCGGGAAATGGTCTTGATGGACGGTTCAGGTGTTTTAATCGACACTCCGGGTATCCGTGAGTTTGGATTGACTGTAGATAATCCCGATTCATTAGCCGAAATGCTGGAAATCTCCAACTATGCAGAATCGTGCCGTTTCAAGGATTGCACACATACCAACGAACCCGGTTGTGCTGTTCTGGAAGCGGTCGCAGAAGGTTCGCTGGACGCCAAAGTGTATGAAAGCTATCTGAAACTAAAGCGTGAAGCCTGGCATTTCTCCGCTTCCGAGCATGAAAAACGTAAAAAGGAAAAATCCTTCACAAAGCTCGTGGAAGAAGTGAAGAGGCGCAAGGCTGATTCCTGATTTTATATTTATGGTGCAGGTGTCTTCGGATTCCTGCACTGTATTTATTTGAATCGTCCATTTTGATAACAGTAAAAACAATATTCATCACATTTCGTTTGGCTGCCATAGTCCCAAGAAGTTCTTCCTGATTTATATCTAATGGCATTCCGCAACTTTGGCAGTATCTCATTTCTATTTCCAACTCCATAATTAACTATTCGAATTATATAATGCAAATATAGAGAAGATATATCCGGAAAGGTTGTCCGGTGTTGCTATCTTATTTTGAATCTTTAAAACATACCAACATTAGAATAGGGTGAATTTTGTTCTGTTGGCAAAACAATAAGTATGTATTTTTGTTTTGTGTGTAAAACAAAATAGCAGTAGGATGAAATGGTGACACTAAACAACGTTCCTGCTACTACCAATCACCACAAATGGCAGTTAAGTTTATAATAATAAGAAAATATAATATATTTACTCTAAAACGGTGTGGTATAGATTTCCGATTGATTCGTCCTTTTGATATTTATCCCAGTCGGCCGAAACAGGGTGTACTGTTTTAAGCTAAACGAGGTAATCTTATAACCCCAATCAACCTTTCAATCTGGAAAACATTGATACGGAAGATAGATTGAAAAAAGGCAACCAATAGAAGTTTCGAAGTATGAGTATCAACTCCATGTTTAACAGTATCCGCTACACTGTACAACAAAATTATCGTGTACTATTGGAGTAAGACAGTTATATGACCACTTAATGAAACAGCAGACGGGTTCTACGCCAGATCAATGAAAAAGGTTATGTGCTTCCTTTTGCATCAAATCCCCGCCGATTATTTAGGATAGGAGTGAATTTTAGTACAAAGACTCGCAATATAGAGGAGTGGAAAGTAGAGTAATGATTAATAATATAGTTGAAATCAATTTCTAGTAGATACTAGCATTACTTTTTGTCAATGAAAATACTTGGTGCTCTTTAACATTTCAGGAGAAGAATGTTGTTCTCGTTGAGTAGGAAGAGCAAGTACAAGTCGAAGCGATGATACTAATTCTTTACATGTAATGATACGATTAAATTGTAAAATGTATAAATTGAAAAAATGTCATTCATGAACTTTTAATTTTCAATTATTATATAGTATATTTGTCATACTAAATATTAATTGCTATACATCCATGAAATCGAAATTTGAGAAACTTTTGAAAGGCATTTTTTTGACATCTATTGCATCTTTGGTTTCTTCCAATGATGCTAATGCTATATCTTATGATCTTTCTAAAATAAGTAATGATAATAATGATAATATTGAGCAAGGAAAGAAGAATGATCTTTCCCAAAAATATGTACTTAAAATTCATAATGATAATTCATATCTAATTGCAGGGCATAGAAGTCACCGTTCACATTCTTCACATAGATCTCATTCTTCACATAGATCAAGTAGTTATGGAAGTTATGGCGGTTCTTCTTCTTCAAGCTCTAGTTCTTCAACATATAAAACCAATACAACTACTTATTCAAAAACAACTTACTCACTGGGAGAAAGAACCCTTGTTAGTGGTGTTTCGGGTAAGGATGTAGCTGAGTTAGCGAATAAATTACTTAAAATAAGATACATTACAGAATCCGATATAGAAAAAAATTATTCAGGGGATGTCGTATATTCTACCAATTTGGAAAATGCAATCAAAAAGTTTCAGAATGATCATAATCAGGTTGTAGACGGTATTGTTGGTAAAAAAACAATTGAAACAATTAATAAGCGTATAGAACAAATAAATGATGAAACTGTAAATGTAAACTCTCGTAAATACAATTTAGGGGATCGCGTACTTAAAAAGCAGATGCAGGGATTCGCATAAATATGGGATACGCTGGACAGAGAGGTGAAGTGCTTAAGATCA
>ERZ791830.537-NODE-537-length-36544-cov-3.888295_pt1 | contig 36544 bp, 28 predicted proteins | sample MGYA00509945_ERZ791830 | MGnify/ENA primary metagenome ERZ791830 (study PRJEB30046, sample SAMN00792021) | human gut metagenome | study: EMG produced TPA metagenomics assembly of the A metagenome-wide association study of gut microbiota in type 2...
TTCAACTTTTATTGACAAAATTATGTTGTATGTTAAATAACTATTCTAACTTCGCACCGCGATGAAAAAAGTATTGTTGATAGTGTCGTTTCTGTTTCTGCTTCTTTTGAATATGCAGATAAAGACTGAAGATGAAAATATTTTGTCTCCTGAGAAAACGACTTTTGTCTGCAATAAGGAAAAACATCCATTCCAGGACGAGTTAAAGAATTATGATTTAAGTCAAAGCTATCATTCAGCCTATTGCCTTACTACTCGTAGTCAGGTGTTGCCAACCCGATGCGAACGTCCGTTTAAAGTGACTACCCGTCTTTTGGAGTTGTTTCTTCAGAAGGAACAAAATATTCTGAATAAAGTATCTGAAACATTTTTAATATCACAATCTGTAAAATTCTCCACTCTTCGTATACGATCAGGCCATTGGGTCTACGTACTGCGGAAAATAATTATTTAGTTTAACATCTTTCTTTTTGTTCTTTTTTATTGTCTGCACGTGAATTGGCAGATAATGACTAATCATGTACCCTATTAAGGTATTATATTGGATTTTAAATTAAATAATTATGTTAAGTCTATTACTTTCAACCCTTGAAATGATGGCTCTGACCTTCATTATCGGTTTTGTTGTTGCCGGTGTAATCAAGCTTATTGCTGTTTGGGCCGACTCCCTGGAATTTCACCATTCCCACAGTGATGAACTGGTGCAATTCGGCAAACTAAATAAATTGCGTGCCAAAATTGGTGAAATATTAGGGCTGGATGTGGTAAATAATGAAGAAGATGAGACTGATGACGAACGCGAAGAATTCCGTCGTGGTGTAAACAGCGATCTTCTCCACATAAAACCGTCCGGATATTATCATGGCGTAAGTCATGGCGCTTCTCATTTGGATCTGATGGATTATTACTATCCACAGGATACTCGCATTATGTACCTCAAAAAAGAGGAACAGCTAATGAGAAAGAACAATACAAACAAAAAGGAGAATCCTTCTATCGAAAAATAAAAACAGATATGGAAAATGTTGATTTTTTTAGTTTGTTCCAAGGCTTTGGAACAATGGTTGCCGGTGGATGGATACTGGCTGTTGCGCGTGTTTTTTTGATTACACTTGGCGGCCTACTCGTTTATTTAGGCTGGAAAGGAGTCCTAGAGCCGATGGTTATGATCCCGATGGGGCTAGGAATGGTTGCAATCAATTGTGGTACTTTAATCATGCCAGAAGGTGTATTAGGTAATTTATTCCTGGATCCTATGCTTTCCGATACAGACGAGTTGATGAATACAATGCAGATTGATTTTCTTCAACCCGTATATACACTGACTTTCAGTAATGGCTTGATTGCCTGTTTCGTGTTTATGGGTATTGGAACATTACTGGATGTGGGCTTTCTGCTTCAAAAGCCTTTTGCCAGTCTTTTCCTGGCTCTTTGTGCGGAACTGGGAACTTTTCTGACGTTGCCTATTGCCAGTGCCTTTGGTTTGTCTTTAAGTGAGAGCGCTTCTGTTGCGATGGTTGGCGGTGCAGATGGTCCGATGGTTTTGTTTACATCCCTGATCCTGGCCAAACATTTATTTGTTCCTATTACTGTTGTTGCTTATTTATATCTGGGACTGACCTACGGAGGATATCCTTATCTGGTCAAACTCCTGATCCCGCAGCGTTTGCGTGCCATAAAAATGACCACCACAAAACCTCCCAAAAACTATGATGCTAAAGTTAAACTGGCTTTTTCTGTTATTTTGTGTGCTGTTTTATGCTTTTTATTCCCTGTGGCCTCTCCCCTTTTCTTTTCATTGTTCCTGGGTGTTGCCGTTCGAGAATCAGGCATGAAGCATATTTATGATTTTGTCAGTGGTCCGTTATTGTATGGTTCGACTTTCATGCTGGGGTTGTTATTGGGTGTATTGTGTGATGCTAAGTTGTTACTCGATCCCAAGATCTTGAAATTATTGGTATTAGGAATTACTGCATTGTTATTGTCTGGCATCGGAGGTATCATTGGCGGATATATCATGTATTTCATTAAACGCGGAAATTATAACCCGGTAATCGGTATTGCTGCTGTCAGTTGTGTTCCTACTACTGCCAAAGTAGCGCAGAAACTGGTAAGTAAAGAGAACCCAGACTCTTTCATTTTAGGTGATGCGTTAGGTGCTAATATTTCAGGTGTTATTACATCTGCAATTATTACAGGTATTTATATAACGATTATCCCTTATCTGTAAAGAGTTGTATCCACTACTGATAGAAAATAGCTGTTCTCGGGTATAAACAAAAAAATAGCCATCTCAACAGAGACGGCTATTTTTATATATAATGAAATGATTATTATTTGTTCATTTCAGCTTCGATAGCTTCCAGTTCCGGACCCATGTTCAGATTATAATAGATACCTCTTAAAGCAACCATATATTCTGATTCGCTAGGTTTCATTTCGTGAGCTTTCTGGAAATAAGGAAGAGCTTGTTTGAAAAGATCTTTTGCAATAGTTAATTCTTCCTGATATTTCTTGCTATCATTGATCATGTTAGCTTCACCCTGTTTGTTTACAGCCTGGTTGTAATATACACGTCCCAAAGCAGACATCGATTCAACACTTTCCGGATTGACTTCTAAAGCTTTCTTGAATGTTTCTTCTGCTTTTGCATAATCTTTAATACCTGTTTCGTAAACAATTCCTAATGCATGATACAGCTGACTATCAGAAGGTTTCTGTGCAATTGCAGTATTCAGATAACTTATTGCTTTTTCGTTTTGACTTGACTGGATGTAAGCGTCAATTAAACTCATCAGGAAGAACTCTTCATTGGGGAATTTTGCATAACCTTCTTCAAGAGTCTTAACATAGTTTACACTGTCACCAGCCTGTTTGTATTCGTAAGACAAATACTGGTAAACATCATTCAGTCTAAAATCTGAACTTTTTGCACGTTCCAGAGCTTTGATTGCTATAGGAGAATCCTGCAATTGAGTAGCTGCAACAGCTGCATAGAACTGAACAGTCATGAAAGTAGAATCTTTTTCAGCAGTCTGAGTTCCTTCGAACATAGGCAGTTCAGAGATTTCCAGATACTGGTTGAAGAAGTCATAAGCCTTCTTATAATCCTTCTGATCGAAATAGTAAGCACCACCGTTAAAGAAATATACATGGTCAGCACCTAAAATACTCTTAATGTCTTTAGAATATTTAGGTTTGATTTTACCTTTTTCGTTAGGAAGCTGATCCAGTTCGTAAGCCTTCTTGAAATAAGGAAGGATAGCACCTAATGCTTCGTACATAACCGGTTCATTCGGCTGTTGTCCTAAAATCTGTTTTGTTCTTTCAGCACTGAACTGCTGGTCTTCGATAAAACCTGCAACATACCATGCCTGGGCGTCATCCTTTGTTTCAGGATTTTCCAAAGCACCTTTGATTAAGGCTCTTGCTTCAGTGAAGTCTGCCTTGTCTCCTTTTGCTATTCCTTGCGCCTCCTTAACGGCTTTCTTTTGAGCGAAAGAGGCAGATGATGCTGCAACACATAGTGCAACTGTTAATAATAATCGTTTCATTGTGATAGTAATTTGAGATTAATATTTCTATTTGTTTAAATTATTCATTTGTTGTCTCTTCAGTATCATTTGCGATATCTTCAGATCCATCAAAACCGGTTAATTCTTCATTATTTTCATTCTGAGCATCCAGTTCAGCGCTTTCTTCATCTACCTGCTCATCCGGTTCGGACAATACCTTACATACCGAGGCTATTTCATCATTACGTTTACCCAGGTTGATCAGGCGAACACCTTGAGTTGCACGGCCGATGACGTTCAGATCTGTTACTTTCATACGGATAGCGATACCTGACTTGTTAATGATCATGATGTCATTTTCCTCTGTCACATTCTTGATGGCAACCAGTTTACCTGTTTTATCAGTAATGTTGATCGTCTTGACACCTTTACCGCCACGGTTAGTCATTCGGTAATCTTCCACATTCGAACGTTTTCCGTAACCCTGTTCAGATACGACCAGTACAGTATCGGTTTCCTTATTCTTGATACATACCATACCTACCACTTCGTCGGAAGGATCATTATCCAATGTCATACCTCTAACGCCGGAAGCAGTACGTCCCATGACGCGAACCGCACTTTCGTGGAAACGAATAGCCCGTCCGTTACGGTTAGCAATCAATACTTCGTTGTCTCCGTTGGTCATACATACTTCGATCAGGCCGTCGTCTTCACGCAATGTGATCGCATTTACGCCATTCTGACGCGGACGTGAGTATGCTTCAAGCAATGTTTTCTTGATAACACCCTTCTTGGTACAGAACAACAGATAATGTGAATTGATAAATTCAGTGTCGGTAGTCAGCTTCTTCACGCGGATAAAGGCGTTTACTTTATCATCCGCTTCAATGTTCAATAAGTTCTGGATGGCTCTACCCTTTGCATTCTTAGCTCCTTCCGGAATTTCATATACTTTCAGCCAGTAGCACTTGCCTTTTGCTGTAAAGATCAACAAAGTGGCATGCATAGAAGCCGGATAGATATATTCCACGAAGTCTTCGTCGCGTGTTACCGAGCCTTTCGCTCCTACTCCGCCGCGTCCTTGTGCACGGAATTCACTCAGCGGCGTACGTTTGATGTATCCCATGTGGGAAATAGTGATGATCATCTCATCATCGGCATAGAAATCTTCAGGATTCAGTTCTTCGGAAGCATATACGATATCTGTTTTACGTTCGTCGCCAAACTTATCTTTTACTTCTTGTAATTCTCCTTTGATAACGTCCATACGAACATCTTCATTTTCAAGAATCTCTTTCAAACGGGCGATCAACTTTTCAATTTCTTCGTATTCTGCACGCAGTTTGTCCTGTTCCAGTCCGGTCAACTGGCGAAGTCTCATTTCAACGATTGCACGTGCCTGAACATCCGATAAAGAGAAACGTTCCATTAAACGTTCGATGGCTTCGTTCGGGCTCTTGGATGATTTGATGATAGCAATTACTTCGTCGATATTATCAGAAGCAATGATCAAACCTTCCAGGATATGCGCTCTTTCTTCAGCCTTCTTCAGTTCGAAACGGGTACGACGGATAACAACTTCATGGCGATGTTCAATAAAAGCCTTGATCATATCCTTCAAGTTTAACTGTCTCGGACGGCCGTTAACCAAAGCGATATTGTTTACACTGAAAGAAGATTGCAGGGCAGTCAGCTTATATAATTTATTCAGTACAACGCCTGAATTGGCATCACGTTTCACGTCGACGACGATACGCATACCGTTACGGTCTGACTCATCGTTTACATTAGAAATACCTTCGATACGCTTGTCATTAACCAGGTCGGCTATATACTTGATCAGTTCTGCCTTATTAACAAGGTAAGGGATTTCAGTGATAATAATCTTTTCGTGATTATTTTCTACTTCAATTTCTGCTTTACCACGAAGAATGATACGTCCTCTACCGGTTTCGAATGCTTCTTTTACACCGGCATATCCGTAAATTGTGGCACCAGTCGGGAAGTCGGGAGCTTTGATGTATTGCATCAATCCTTCTACATCAATATCTCCGCGAGCGTCGATATAGGCAATACATCCGTCGAGTACTTCACTCAAATTGTGTGTCGGCATATTGGTTGCCATACCAACAGCGATACCTGAACCACCATTTACCAGCAGGTTAGGAATACGGGTCGGCAATACAGTCGGTTCTTTCAGCGTGTCATCGAAGTTCAACTGAAAATCTACCGTATCCTTCTCGATATCCCGGAGCATTTCCTCGGCAAGTTTACTTAATCTTGCCTCCGTGTAACGCATAGCGGCAGGACTATCACCGTCCACTGAACCGAAGTTTCCCTGTCCATCAACCAACGTATAACGCATAGACCATGTTTGTGCCATACGAACCATTGCGAAATAGACGGACGAGTCGCCATGTGGATGATATTTACCTAAAACTTCACCAACAATTCTCGCAGATTTTTTATAAGGTTTGTCGGATGTATTACCCAATTCATTCATTCCAAACAAAATACGACGATGAACCGGTTTAAAACCATCCCTAACATCCGGAAGGGCGCGCGAAACAATAACAGACATTGAATAGTCAATGTATGCCGATTTCATTTCCTCCTCGATGTTAATCTTAATAATTCTGTCTTGATCAACCATTTAGTTTTATATTAATTACACTCAATATCTCACCTTTTAAAAAGTGCACTAAGGTAACGCTTTTCCCATTATCACGAAAGTTTTTACGCTGAAATTTTATTATTCAGAAATATTGGGGGGTTCTTAAGGAATAATGGCATGAAATTTGTTAGGTATATATAGAGAGTTTATTAATTTTGCATTCACAGTACATTATTATAATAGATAAGGATTCATATAATATGAAAAATAATTATTCGAAAAGGCTGATCGACGTTATAGAATATAGCCGCGAAGAAGCCGCCAGGCTTCAGAACAGTTATATCGGGCCGGAACACTTAATGCTTGGTATCATTCGCGACGGTGATGGCAAAGCCATGCAGTTGCTGCATGATTTGCATGCCGACGTATTCGATATAAAGAAGAGGATTGAGCAGGAGATCAAAAATACATTTGAAACTGAAGAGTCCGAATTACACGATATAGCCATCAGTAAAACAACTGAACGCGTATTGCGCATGAGTATGCTGGAGTCACGTTTGTTTAAAACAGACGAGACGGGTACGGAACATCTGCTTCTGGCTATTCTGAAAGAAGAGTTCAATGTTGCCGCCAAAGTATTGGGTGAAGCCGGTATAAACTACCGTAACGTATATAACGATCTGGCAAACGGAACAAACATGAACCGTATGGAAGAACTAGAAGAGATAGACGAAATCAGTGACGGTTATACGGATGACGAGGACGATGAAGAAGAAGATTTCTCTTCACGTAAGGAATCCCCCCGCTCCTCTTCAGGTACCGGTGCCGCACAGCCCAAGTCACCGAACGATACTCCGGTATTGGACAACTTCGGTACGGATATGACACGTGCCGCTGCCGAAAACCGCCTGGACCCGATTGTTGGTCGTGAGAAAGAGATTGAACGCCTGGCACAGATTTTAAGCCGGCGTAAAAAGAACAATCCGGTACTGATCGGTGAACCGGGTGTGGGTAAATCTGCTATTGTAGAAGGACTTGCCCTGCGCATTATCCAGCGTAAAGTATCACGTGTGTTGTTCGACAAGCGGGTGATCAGTCTGGATATGGCCTCTATCGTGGCCGGAACAAAATACCGCGGACAGTTTGAAGAACGTATCAAAGCAATTTTGAACGAACTTTCAAAGAATCCGAACATCATCCTATTTATCGATGAAATACATACCATTGTCGGAGCAGGATCGGCTTCCGGTTCTATGGACGCTGCCAATATGCTGAAACCGGCGCTGGCACGTGGTGAAATACAATGTATCGGTGCTACGACACTGGATGAATATCGTAAAAACATCGAGAAAGACGGTGCTTTGGAACGTCGTTTCCAGAAAGTGATTGTCGACCCGACAACAGCAGAAGAGACATTGCAGATTCTGAAAAATATCAAGCCCCGTTATGAAGAACATCACAATGTGATCTATACGGACGAGGCGCTGGATGCTTGTGTAAAGCTGACGGAACGATATATCAGCGACCGTAACTTCCCGGATAAGGCAATCGATGCTCTGGACGAGGCCGGTTCTCGCGTACATATATCTAATATTACAGTACCGAAGAGTATCGAGGAACTGGAAGCAAAGATAGAAGATACGAAAACCGAAAAACTGGCTGCCGTAAAGTCACAGAACTTCGAACTGGCTGCAAGTTTCCGTGATAAAGAACGTCAGTACCTGTTGCAGCTGGAAGCAGCGAAAGCTAAGTGGGAACAGGAATTGCAGGAACATCGTGAAACAGTGGACGAAGACAAAGTTGCTGAAGTGGTAGCCATGATGTCAGGCGTACCTGTTCAACGTATTGCTAAAGCCGAAAACCTGAGACTGCTGGAAATGGCAGACAACTTGAAGAAGCAGGTAGTCGGCCAGGACGATGCCGTCCAGAAGATCGTAAAAGCGATCCAGCGTAACCGTGTAGGATTGAAAGACCCGAACAAACCGATCGGAACCTTCATGTTCCTCGGCCCGACTGGTGTAGGTAAAACTCACTTGGCTAAAAAGTTGGCTGAATATCTGTTTGATTCGGCTGATTCATTGATTCGTATCGATATGAGTGAATATCTCGAAAAGTTCGCGGTTTCCCGCCTGATCGGTGCACCTCCGGGATATGTAGGTTACGAGGAAGGTGGCCAGCTGACGGAAAAGGTTCGTCGTAAACCCTACTCCGTTGTATTGCTCGACGAGATTGAAAAAGCGCATCCGGATGTATTCAACTTGCTGTTGCAGGTATTGGACGAAGGTCGCTTGACTGACAGTCTTGGCAGACGGATCGACTTCAAGAATACGATCCTGATCATGACTTCCAATATCGGAACACGTCAGCTGAAAGACTTCGGCCGTGGCGTCGGATTCAGTTCGCAGGCAGCCGGCGAAATGGATAAGGACTTCTCTCGCGGTGTGATTCAGAAAGCACTGAATAAAGCATTCGCTCCTGAATTTCTGAACCGTGTCGATGATATCATCATGTTCGACCAGCTTGATAAAGATGCGATCCACAAGATCATTGATATTGAGCTACAAGGACTTTACAAACGTGTTTGTGGTCTGGGCTACGAACTGGTACTTACCGACGAGGCAAAAGATTTCATTGCAACGAAAGGCTACGATGTGCAGTTTGGCGCCCGTCCGCTGAAGCGTGCCATCCAGAAATATCTGGAAGATGAAATGGCCGAGTTGATAATCCGTGCATCCGTTGGCGAAGGCGACAAGATCGTTGTAGACTTCAATAAAGATGAACAGAAAATAGTAACATCCGTACAAAAGAAAGGACAGGAATAAGTCGTTTCTTCCGGTAATAAAGTCAAAATGTCAGATAGAACCTATCTGGCATTTTTTTTGTTTATATCGTAACGTCAAACGAATTATTATAACATTAAAAATATAAACAAAATGGCTAAACAAGGAAACATAGGTGTTACAAGTGAGAACATCTTCCCTATCATCAAGAAGTTTTTGTATAGTGATCACGAAATCTTCCTTCGTGAATTAGTGTCGAATGCTGTAGATGCTACACAGAAATTGAAAACCCTGGCATCTGTCGGTGAATTCAAAGGAGAGCTGGGCGACCTGACCGTTCAGGTTAGTTTCGACGACAAGATCATCAAGATTTCTGACCGTGGTATCGGTATGACAGCCGAAGAAATTGACAAATACATTAACCAGATCGCATTTTCCGGCGCTGAAGAGTTCGTAGAAAAATACAAGAACGATGCAGCCGCTATCATCGGACATTTCGGTCTTGGTTTCTATTCTTCTTTCATGGTTTCAAAGAAAGTGGAAATTGTAACCAAATCTTATAAAGAAGGCGCTGTTCCTATGAAATGGAGTTGCGACGGAACTCCCGAATATACGTTGGAAGAAACACAGAAAGACGACCGTGGTACAGATATTATCCTGTATATCGACGACGAAAACAAGGACTTTCTGAATAAAGACAAGATCAGCGGCCTGCTGACAAAATACTGCCGTTTCCTCCCCGTTCCTATCGCATTCGGTAAAAAGCAGGAATGGAAAGACGGTAAATATGTCGATACCGACGAAGATAACATCATCAACGATATCACTCCGGCATGGGTTCGCAAACCGGCCGATATGACTGATGAAGACTATAAGAAATTCTATCGCGACCTGTATCCAATGTCGGAAGAACCATTGTTCTGGATTCACTTGAATGTGGATTATCCGTTCAACCTGACCGGTATCCTCTACTTCCCGCGCATCAAGAGTAACCTCGACCTGCATCGCAATAAGATCCAGTTATACAGCAACCAGGTATTTGTAACCGATTCCGTAGAAGGTATCGTTCCTGAATTCCTGACATTGTTGCACGGCGTACTCGATTCTCCGGATATTCCATTGAACGTTTCCCGTTCTTATTTGCAGAGCGACCAGAACGTGAAAAAGATTTCCAATCATATCACAAAGAAAGTGGCCGACCGCCTGGAAGAAATGTTTAAAAACGACCGTCCTCAGTTCGAAGAAAAATGGGATAGCCTGAAACTGTTTATCCAGTACGGTATGCTGAGCGACGAAAAGTTCTATGATCGTGGTGCCAAGTTCGCCCTTTTGAAAGACGTAGACGGTAAATATTATACTTTTGAAGAATATAAAGCATTGGTGGAAGCCAACCAGACAGATAAGGAAGGCAACCTGATCTATCTGTACACTACGAATGTAAACGACCAGTACAGCTATATCCAGGCCGCTAAAGATAAAGCATACAGTGTATTGATTATGGACGGTCAGCTGGATGTCCATGCTATCAGCCAGATGGAACAGAAATTCGACAAAACCCGTTTTGTTCGTGTGGACAGCGATACGATCGACAATCTGATCCGTAAGGATAACGTTGGTCAGGTTACACTGAATGAAGACCAGAAGAATGCTTTGCAGGAAATGTTCAAAAGCCAACTGCCGAAGATTGAAAAGACCGATTTCATCGTTACATTCGAAGCATTGGGTGAAAACTCTAATCCGGTTATGCTGACTCAGAGCGAATATATGCGTCGTATGCGTGAAATGTCTGCTATGCAGCCGGGAATGTCATTCTACGGAGAAATGCCTGACAACTACAATCTTGTGTTGAATACCGATCACGAATTGGTTAAAAAGGTACTTTCTGAGGAAGAACAGAACTGCGAAGAAAAACTGAAACCGATCCAGGCGGACCTGAAAGGCTGGAAAGCACGTCAGGAAGACCTTCGTGAAGCGCAGAACAAGAAAAAGGAAGAAGAGATTACTTCTGCTGAAAAAGAAGATATGACAAACACGAACCATAAGATCGACGAACTGACTTCACAACGTAATGCAATCCTGGCAGAATATGCAGGCAGCAATAAGTTGGTCAGCCAGTTAATTGACCTGGCACTGCTTGCCAACGGTATGCTGAAAGGTGAAGCATTGAGCCAATTCATCAAACGCAGTGTTCAGCTGATCGGATAAATAAGTGAGTTACTCACTATGTATAAAATATCATATAAACCGTTCACCCTTCGCCTGCTTGGCATTAATATATTATTATACAGATTATTATAGAGGTGAATGATAGGTGAATGACTGATCGAAAAGGTGAAGGGTTGCTTTAAACCCTTCACCTTTTTTGTTTTATATTACTGCACAGTAATAGCCAGGCTATTATGTATTAACTCAAAAGTCTTTTACTTTTATCTCTGGTACAATAAGCTATTGACTTACCGACCTACGTCGTTAAGCTTGTCGACGTAGGTCGGTAAGCATTGCGACGTATATCGGCAAGCTTAATGACCTACGTCAATAAGCAAACAACTACCTTTTCACGCCTTATCTTCCAATAACTCTGAACTTACTTCCTGGGTATGTATTCATTTATATCTCAAAAGGTGAAGGGTTTAAAGTAACCGTTCACCTTTTTCTTTATTCATTCACCTACTATTCACGATTATAACAACCTGTATAATAAAATATTACCATTGTACAAGTGAAGGGTGAACGGTCTTTTACGGAAAAAACTATGTAATTGAAACTTACATATCCTCCATGCTCAACGCACGATATTCAATATCATACCCCCTCAGTTCTTTTTGTATGGAAGTTGCTTTCTGAACCAGTTTGTCCAATTTTATATTTTCCTTATTTCGTTTTATTTCTGCTACTATCGCTTTTTTATCAAAATCATCTAAGGCGATCAAATCGATTTCGTTTTCTCCTTTTCGATCCCAATAGCCCCCCAGGTTTGTATATAAACCGGATTCGCGGTATTGCGCTCTGAAATAGTTTTCCAGAGCATAGCCACTGAACGTTGGATAATCACGTAAAATAACGTCATAAAGACGGTCTAATGCGCCAGCCTCTATATAACGAATATATTTGTATATGAAACGAAACCAGAAACGTAGGAAGTTATCATCTATCGTATAGATAATATTTTTCGTTTCAGACTTTGAAAACAAAGGGGTTTGTTTCTTTATTAATCCAAAGTCTTTCTCTAAACGGGTAAGATAACCACCTATTTCACGCTGCAAATAACTCTCGATTGCTGTCCGGGCCGTAAAACCGCTGGCTATACAAGAAAGAATAGAAAAGTAAGTTGTGTATTCTTTTCCGAATTCTTCTATCAACAGTGATTTACCTTCAGACAAAAAAGGAGAGTTCTCTTTTACAATCAATTTAAGCATTTTCGGAAATGTTAAAGCCTTATTATCGACAAATATCTCCACATATTTAGCTACCCCACCGGTAAATGTGTAGAATGCCAATAGATCTTCCGCTGTAAAATTTGGATTGTTCTCTTTCAAAATATCCTTTAAGGTACTGGTTGTGAAAGGTTTTAAAAACAGAGTATTGGTAGCCCGTCCAAACAAAGGCTCATGTCTGCTTTCGAATATTTTATGCATCAAAGAGTAGATAGATCCACATAGGAACAGATTAATAAGGCTTTCATCTTTATACCTGTCCCACAAATGTTGCATATCGCTGTAAACAGAAGGATTAATGTTGTAAAATTCTTGAAATTCATCTATCACTACATTAAAAGGCTGCTGTTTGGAATACTCCATCAGCATTTTGAACAGGGTTCTGAAATCTGTTATTTGACCATATACCGGAAGCTTCAGCACACTGTTTATTTCTTCTATGAAGTCCTGACATAACATTGGTTCGGATTTGCGTGCTACAAAAAAGTAGAGCGTAGGAATTCCTTCTGTCGCTTTAAAAAGGAGCTTTGTTTTTCCAATACGCCTGCGCCCCATTAAAACAGTCATTTGAGCATTATGCAAAGACATCTCTCCTATCTCTTTTAGCTGCTTCAGTTCTTTTTCTCTGTTATAAAACTTCATATTATCAACCTTTTATCGTTTTCCGAAACTCGCAGTTCCGAACTGTGCATTTCGGAACTACAGGTTTCAATACAAGCAAAGAAAGTAAAATTACAGGTATAAAACAACTATTCGATAAATAATATACATATATTAGTCATCATTCTGCTTCCACCGTATACCCTTTCTGGTTGGCAAATGTTAGGATGGAGCTGGTGATTGCTTTACCCAGATCGTCTCCGCTGTCATCTCCTTCCTTTTTAAGTTGCTCTTCGATATAAGCCTGGCGTTTGATTGCCAGTTCGGCTATTTCTTTTTGGATAGCTGTTCTCTCCTTTTCCTTTTGGGTGATGATGCTCTTTATTTCTTCTGTAGACTTGTTTTGCAGTTCTTGGGGCAGTTCATCCTTTTTGATGCTCGACAAAACGTTTTGGTCTTCTTTCATCTTATCTACCAAATCCCATGACGTATTTTTGTAAGCTGATCCGGATTTGCTTACGGCACGTTCGGCATAATTGGCCGACGATATTGTGCCGGCATTTTTGTCCTGGGCAATCTGATTCATTTTACGTTCTCTCCCGGTAGAGCCATAACTGATATAAGTATCGTTCAACTTATTGTTGCATAGGATGATCTGCGGATCAAAAGGTGTTTTGACGGCACGGACAGTCGCATCGGCATTTATATTGAAGAATTTGCCGTTTCCTCTCAAAGCGGCATCCTTCCAATAGTCACGGACACCGATTTCTTCATCACCGCAATGGATTGTATTGACAAATATATTCTTCTTCAAGGCATCGGCAATAGCCGTTTTGTAAGAGACAGAACCCTGCGTAAACTCTTCATTGCCGGCAATATAGACCAGTTTCATATCCGCTTCGTTTTGCCCCCACTCCAGTTCTTTTACTGCCCGCTGGATGACTGTACCGCAATACTCTTCGCTTCCGCTGGTTGTCAGGGCGAATAATTCTTTTGAGATCAGGTCGAGATCAACTGTCAACGGGGTTATTTGACGGATATAATCACCTTTATACAGCATATAACTGCCATATTCGTATAAGGCAATCTCTATTTCCGGTGTCTCCCCCTTATATTTCAGCGTCGTGAGTGTATTGACTATATTCCACAGACGGGATTTAGCCTGTTCGATCAGTCCCTGCATGCTGCCGGAAGTATCCAGCAGGATAGCAACCTGTATTTTTGTCTTTTTGGCAGTTACGGCATTTGTGACCGGTGTACTGGCAGGCTCTGCATTCGCCGTTATGTTTCTGGCTTCCAGCATGCAGCCTATTGATGTTGTTAATGCTGTGAATAAGACACATAGTAGAATAATTCTTTTCATATTCGGAATTTTTTTAATAGGTTTATGGCTCAAAAATAGAATGTTAATAATTAAGATTCCGGGAAGAATGGGTGAACCGGCGTTTTGAGTTGGTGAAATATAGGATATAAATGTTTTACTTATATTTACTTTACAATCTCAATAAAACATGATATGAACAGACTGATTATATATTTGACAATATGGCTGCTAACAGGTCCCTGCATAACAATGACAGCACAGGATTCCGTTCCTCCTGTCTATCAAAACAGTGCCAGAAAAGCAGTGATGAAACTCTCCACGTCACTGGAAAGCGGAAAGTCGGATTATTCGGTTGCGACGGATTATGAAGCATTGGCAAAAACACTCATGATACAGGGGGAATACGAGAAAGCAATGAATTATCTTATCAGTGCCCGCCAGTTGTTTTACAAAATCAAAAACAATGAAAAGATAGCACGAGTCGACCGTGAAATGGCAAGGATACAGGAAATGCAAGGGAAGATACAAGAGGCTATTTTAAGTTATGGCAATGCCGCCCACCTGTCACAGGACACTAATTTTATTGAACTGAATACGAATGATGTGAACCGGTTAAAGAATATCTCGAATCCAGTTGCACAATCTCCTTATATACAGCGAAATATTGAATTACTGAACACCTCCTACAAACCGGAACAACAGGAGGATCGGGTTGCCGCCTTCCATCAGATGGCAAATGTCAACCTGGTCATGGATAATAAGGATGCCGCCATAGGTAACCTGAACAGCATATTGTCTGAAGTGAAGGACAAACCGGTAGAAACCATCAAGGTACAAAGAGAAATTGCCAAAGTATATGCCGCTGACAGCCAACAGGTAAAGGCTCTCGCCTCCCTTCAGCAATCCTATGATATGGCGTTGAAGGAGGGCCATACGATAGAGGCTAAGAAAAGCCTGGAACAGCTGGTCGAGCAATACAGGAAAGAGAACCAGCAACGGAAAGCCTTGGACTTATATGCAGACTTTATGGAAAAACTGGAACCGCTGGTTAAATCGGACAGCACACTGATAGACCAGAAATTCTTTCAGGCACATGAAGCCCGTATCGCCCAGTTGGAAAAAGAACGTATCCTGAAAGACGAACTGATCAGAAAGAAAAACACCTTCAACTATGTACTGATCGGCTCGATTGTCCTGATCCTTATTTTTCTCGTGTTTATCGTCAAAGCCTGGTATTCCATCAGACGGAAGAATAAAAAGATAGCCCTCCAGTCGTTGCGCCGTGAGATGAATCCTCATTTCATCTTCAACAGCCTGAATAGTGTGAATCAGTTTATTGCCCAGAATAATGAGTTGGAGGCGAATAAGTATCTTTCCTCCTATTCCCGCCTGATGCGAAATATAATGGAAAACTCCAATAAAGACTTTACGCCGCTCTCAACGGAACTCGAACAATTGAAAGAATACCTCGATCTGGAACACATGCGTTTCAGCGATAAGTTTGTTTACGAGACAGAGGTAGATGAATCTCTCGACACCGACCATATATCTGTGCCTAACATGCTGATACAACCCCAGTTGGAAAATGCGATCTGGCATGGTTTACGATATAAAGAGTCCGGTGGCCTGCTGAAACTGTCCGTAAAGCCGGAAGGCAATAGTCTTTGTGTCAAAATCGAAGACAATGGCATCGGACTGAAAAAAAGCAACGAACTTAAAACCCGGCACCAGAAAGAGCATCATTCACGTGGCCTGACTAATACCCGTGAGCGTATCAACCTGTTGAACAGCTTGTATGGTATGCATATCACGATCGAAATTACTGAGAAGGAAGGAAATGATGAAGATACAGGCGTGATCGTCCTGCTCAGATTCCCCCTTATTGTCTGATTGCGCATGAAATTTTGTTATAGGATATATTTATTATTTTTTGCTAATGATAATTATATCCTGTAAGTTTGTTGCTTAAATCATTTATTCGTTAAAACAACATCAACATGAATGACACTATTAGAAAAATGAAACAAAGGAAAGTGCTCATACTCGCTTTGGCCTTCCCCTTGTTTTCACCCTTATCCATGCAAGCCATACAGAAAGCCGACAATGTATGTATGGAAATACAGCAGGATAAGAAAATTGTCGGTGTGAAACAGATCAATCCTACGACTGTTGAACTCCTGTTCTCCGATAATCAGAGAATGGCCTTTGACTTTTACGGAGAGAACATCTTCAGAGTATTTCAGGACGTCAACGGAGGGATCATCCGTGACCCGGAGGCCAAACCGGAAGCACAGATCCTGGTCGATAACCCGAGAAAGCCAATATCCCCGTTAACGCTGAAAGAAGATAATAAGACTATTTCTATCAGCACCAAAGAGATCAGACTGGAACTGGATAAAAGCACTTCCCTGTTGAAGGTGACCAATCTGGCAACAGACAAAGTTGTCCTGGAGGAGGTAAAACCGGTTCTTTATGATAAGGGAAAAACAATCCTTACCTTAAAGGAAAATCCCGGCGAATACTTCTATGGCGGTGGTGTACAGAACGGGCGCTTCTCGCATAAAGGAAAAGCGATCGCTATCGAAAACCAGAACAGCTGGACCGATGGCGGCGTTGCCTCGCCTGCCCCCTATTATTGGTCTACCAATGGCTACGGCTTTATGTGGTACACCTTCAAACAAGGTAAATATGATTTCGGTGCAGCCGAAAAAGGGACAGTAATATTGTCACATGATACCGATTACCTGGATGCGTTCTATATGGTCAATGACGGTGCCGTATCCCTGTTGAACGATTTCTATCAGCTGACAGGTAATCCGGTTTTATTACCGAAGTTCGGTTTCTATCAGGGACACCTGAATGCTTATAACCGCGACTACTGGGTGGAAGACGAGAAAGGTATCCTTTTTGAAGACGGCAAACGTTACAAGGAAAGCCAGAAAGACAACGGTGGTGTAAAAGAATCCCTGAACGGCGAAAAGAACAATTACCAGTTCTCCGCCCGTGCCGTGATCGACCGCTACAAGAACCACGATATGCCGTTCGGCTGGTTATTGCCAAACGACGGTTACGGTGCCGGATACGGACAGACCGAAACATTGGACGGAAATATCCAGAACCTGAAAAGTCTGGCTGATTATGCTCATAAAAATGGTGTCGAAATCGGACTTTGGACACAGTCGGATTTGCATCCGAAACCCGAAATCAGTGCCTTGTTACAGCGTGATATCGTAAAAGAAGTGCGCGATGCCGGTGTCCGTGTTTTGAAGACCGACGTGGCTTGGGTAGGTGCCGGTTATTCATTCGGACTGAACGGTGTGGCTGACGTAGGTCATATCATGCCTTATTATGGTAACGATGCGCGTCCTTTCATTATCTCCCTTGACGGTTGGGCCGGTACGCAACGTTATGCCGGTATCTGGTCGGGCGACCAGACAGGCGGCCAGTGGGAATATATCCGTTTCCATATCCCGACTTATATCGGTTCGGGATTATCCGGACAACCGAATATCACTTCCGACATGGATGGTATCTTCGGCGGAAAGAACCTGGCAATGAACACACGCGATTTCCAGTGGAAGACCTGGACGCCGATGCAGTTGAATATGGACGGTTGGGGTGCCAATGAGAAATATCCGCATGCCCTTGGCGAACCGGCAACATCTATCAACCGCTGGTATCTGAAAATGAAATCGGAGTTGATGCCTTATGCCTACAGCATTGCAAAGGAAGCAGTAGACGGTAAGCCGATGATCCGTGCCATGTTCCTGGAATACCCGAATCAGTATACTTATGGTAAAGCAACCGAATATCAGTTCATGTACGGACCGTATTTCCTGGTTGCCCCTATCTATCAGGAAACACAGGCAGATGAAAAAGGTAACGATATACGCGACGGCATTTATCTGCCGGAAGGAATCTGGGTAGACTATTTTACCGGAGAGAAATATGAAGGCAACTGCGTTATCAACAATTTTGCTTCTCCGTTATGGAAGTTGCCGGTATTTGTAAAGAGCGGCGCCATCATTCCGATGACTAACCCTAATAATAATGTTACCGAGATCAATAAGAACCTGCGCGTTTATGAAATTTATCCGGACGGTAACAGTTCGTTTACTGAATATGACGACGATGGCACGACACAAGCCTATTTGAAAGGTGAAGGTGTAACGACCCGGATCGAATCGGAAGTAGGCAGTAAGAATAATGTAACGATTACAATCCGGCCGGCAGTAGGCAGCTTTGACGGTTTCGTCAAAGATAAAGCAACCGAACTCCGTATCAATGTTTCCGAAATGCCGAAAAAAGTGGCTGCCAAAGTTGGTAAAAACAAGGTAAAGCTGACGGAAGCCCGTTCGATGGACGAATTCCTGAAAGGTGAAAACGTTTATTTCTATGATGCAACACCCAACCTGAACAAGTTTGCAACGAAAGGAAGCGAGTTTGAAAAGGTAACGATCACTAAGAACCCGCAGTTATTGGTAAAGCTCGCTTCTGCGGATATCACAGCGAACGAAACAAGCATCAGCTTTGAGGGTTACAAATTCGATATGGGTAACAGCCACCGTGTTTCGACCGGTACACTGGCCGCTCCTGTTGCACAGGTTACAGATGAAAACCTGGAAGCCTATTCATTGAAACCGACCTGGAATAAAGTGGCAGGTGCTGACTTCTACGAAATTGAATTCAACAATATGCTGTACACGACTATCAGAAATACAGAATTGTTGTTCGACGGGCTGGAAGCCGAAACTGATTATGCCTTCAAGATCCGTTCTGTAAATAAAGACGGTTATTCCGATTGGTCTTCCTTTAATGTGAAGACGAAATCGAACCCGCTCGAGTTTGCCATCAAGGGAATCCGGGGTGAAGTAACTGCCGAAGAGCAGGGTGGTTTCGAAATCTTCCGTTTGTTCGACTTTGCTGAACTGGGAGACATGTTCCATACGAAATACCGCAAGAATGCTATACCGTTCGATATGATCATTGACCTGCGCACGGTTAACCAGCTGGATAAATTCCATTATCTGTCACGTCAGGACGGCGGTAACGGAACAATGCTGAGAGGTTTCGTCTCTTACAGTATGGATAAAGAAAACTGGATACCGGTCGATTCCTTCAAGTTCGAACGCAACGGTGATGTGAAGATATTCGAATTCAAGGATAAACCGAAAGCCCGCTACATCAAACTGAATGTGACGGAAGGTGTCGGCAATTACGGTTCAGGCCGCGAATTGTACGTCTTCAAGGTACCGGGAACAGAAAGTTACCTGCCGGGCGATATCAACAACGACAAGAAGATCGACAGCAATGACCTGACTTCTTACATGAACTACACAGGTCTGCGTAAAGGTGACAGCGACTTCGATTATGTAAGTGCCGGCGATATCAATCAGAACGACCTGATCGATGCTTACGATATATCCGTCGTTGCCACTCAACTGGATGGCGGCATCGAAGAACAGGATACTGCAAAAGTAGCCGGAACGATCGGGATCAGCGCACCTAAACAGTCCTACAACAAAGACGAGATCGTGGAAGTCAAGGTAACAGGTACAGACCTCAAAGCGGTTAACGCATTGAGTTTCGCTTTGCCGTACGACCAGCAGGATTACGAATTTGTCGGCATAGAGCCGTTAAACCTGAAAGTCATGGAGAACCTTACTTACGACCGTCTGCATACAAATGGTCAGAAGGCCTTGTATCCTACTTTCGTTAATCTCGGTGACAAGGAAGTCTTGGCAGGTACAATCGACCTGTTCATCCTGAAGCTGAAAGCAAAACGCAAAGTCAAATTCAACCTGAAGGCCATCGATGGCATACTGGTTGATAAAGACCTGAATATGTCTAAGTTCTAAGAACTTGCCATAGATAAAATTCAGAATCCCCTGTTTCGGTATAATTGTCCGGAACAGGGGATTTTTTTATGGCTTAAAATAGTATCTTTGTCTGAACGATATATAAAAACGGAAGACTCTGAATATGGAAATGCTACAGAAAATAAGAAGCGTCATCGTTGAAGATGAATCGGCTGCCCGTGAGGCATTGAAGAATTATCTGGCAAAATACTGTCCGGTCATCGAAGTGGTCGGAGAAGCCCACGACTGTAAATCGGCCGTCCCTTTACTCCATGAACTGGAACCGCAATTGGTGTTTCTGGATGTGGAAATGCCCTACGGCAATGCATTCGACGTATTGGAAGGATGTAAAGACCTGTATTTCGAAACCATATTTGTCACCGCCTTTTCTGAATATTCACTCCGGGCGTTGAACCAGAGTGCAGCTTACTATCTGCTGAAACCGGTCAGCATCGAAGAACTGATCCTTGCCGTAAATAAGGTACAGCAACACATCGTCAACCGGGAGATATTCAATCGCAATCAGATTCTGATTGAAAACATGCGCGAGCCGAAACCGGAGAAGCGCCAGGTGATCCTCCCTACTCTCGAAGGATTTGAAGTGATAAAGATGGAAGATATCATCCGGTTGCAGGGAAACGGAAATTTCACCGACATCTATTTGAAAGATAAAAGCAAGAAGATGGTCTGCCGTTTTCTGAAATATTTCAGCGAGATATTGCCGTTCCCGTTTGTCCGTGTACACAAATCACATATAATCAATCTTCATTGTGTCAGGTCATACCACAAAAACTCCGGCGGTTACATCGTCCTGGAAGATAATACGGAGATAGAAATATCCTCCAGCTATAAAGATGATTTTCTCCGGTTACTGAAATCGCAGTGAAAAAAGTTACAGTTTAACTGTTGCGGTACTCCTGTGGTGTCATGCCGGTATGCCTTTTGAAATATCTGTTGAAGAACGACATATTGTTGAATCCCAGCGAAAAGGCAATCTCCTTGATCGGAAGTTCCGTTGATTTCAGCTGTGCTTTAATGTCCATCATAACAATGGCGGTTATTATTTCGAGCGCCGTCTTTCCTGTTTCCTTTTTTATGGTCGAACAAAAATGGGAAACGGTAACACCCAGATGTTCCGCATAAAAAGCAACGCTCCGTTGTTTCGTATAATTCGACATGACCAGTTTGATAAACTCACGGCACATCACTTTACTGCGTGAATGCAATGCGCTTTTCCACTTGCCGTGATTCTTATACAATTCGGCCGTACCTTGCATAAAAATAGTGAAAACGGATTTAATGATCTCCTTATTCTCCAGCGTACAAGGCAATGAATAAGCATGGATCAACGGTTTGAAGATATCCTGATATAACTGTGAAAGATCTTCCGATAAACAGATGACCGGATTCTCAGCCAGTATAGGAAGTAACCGTACGGTTGTTAAGACCAGGTTATTATTCTCCATGAAATCCTGCGAAAAGCAGGCGTAGAAGAAATGAGCATCCGGAGAAACGTCATTGAGCTGGACGAAACTGTCCGGCGTTAATGTGATAAAATCATCTTTTTTGATTGTGTATTCAGACAGGTTGATTGTAGCATGGACAGAACCTTCTACACAAAATGCAAAAAGCACTGCTTTCATTTTACATGAAAAGCGCACGTAGCGATTCAGCATGTCTCCGGTGATATTGTCGCCTGCAATAAAATCCGTGGGAATGTCAAATATTTGTATGTTTGCCTCCATATTGTCCTGATAAATGATTTTCAAAGATAGCATATTTGAGTTTTCTACACCAATAATCGCAAAAACAGGACATAGAAACCCAATAATAGGTATTGATCGTTCCGTTCAAATCTATGTACTTTGCAAAAGTTTAAACAAAGAAAGAAAAAATGAACCGAAAGAGTTCTCTTTTGTTTTATTCTAGAAAGAGGACATGTATTATCTAATAAAATTATAATTATGGAACTAGAGAAGATCGGAGAAAATGCCGGCAAAGTCTGGCATGTGCTGAATGAAGGAAGAGAGTTGACAATACCAGAACTGAGCAGACGGATTGACCTGAGCCACGAAGATACCACCTTAGCAATCGGATGGCTGGCCAGAGAAAACAAAATTTACATACAACGTAAAAACGGGCAGATATTGGTAAGCAACGGAATACAACAAGGACTATACTTTGGATAATATATCATCAAAAGCGTCAGTAAGGTTCATATGCCTGCTGACGCTTTTTTATTATCCGGCTATTTTATCTCCTGATGTTGCCGGTTATTAATATAGGTCAGTGCCGCACCGATCGCCGTCCGGTATTCTGCATATTCCGGTATCAGGAAATGCCCCCCGTACATTTCTTCCAGCCGGGGAAAAATACTTTCACATTGCGGCAATTTCGTCAGATTCCCGATCAAGACGTAATCATGTATGTCGCTGTTCAGTGCAGCAAGGATCACTGATTGCCCGATGCATTGAAGTACCATGTAAATAATACCCAACGCTACGTCTTCCTGCGAAGAATTGGCTCCCGCCTTTCCGAAAGTAGAGGCTGTCGCATCCAGAGGCAGTCCGGGCAAAGGTATATTACAGATATCCTGGATTTGCAGGTTTATAGTCGTTATATCTCCTTTCAGGGCCAGCTTGACAATCTGGTGAAAATCCTGCGTTTTAAGTAGCAGGCGGGATAACCCCAGTATGGTACCCCCACCGATCCCTATACCGCCGATATGTTCGATCAGCGGACCGTCCACTTTTACAAACGAAGTCCCTGTCCCCATACTGACAACGATCAGCTTATCCAGCTGCGTCAGATACTGCGCCCCGAGTCCGTTAGCCAGAAATTCATCTGTTTTGGCTGTAGGCAAACCATAGAGCGGCTGATTGATGTATGCACTGCCCACACCGGTGAGCATCACTTTCTCTATGTCGGAAAGGGGAATATCATTCTCATATAAATACTTGCCGAAAGCACCGAACAGCGATGTTACCGGGTCGGTTGCCTTGACAAACATGGGATTCCGGATCTCCTTATCGTCGATCCCCACTATTTTGGTAGTGCTCCCTCCTACGTCTATACCAATTACTATGCCCATAATTTTTTTGTTAATATCGGATTCAAAGATACGTGTTCTTATTGAAAATTAGTACCTTCACGGATAATAACTTTAAATGGAGGACCGGATATGTTCGCAGATTTTAATTTTCAACAGATGATAAGTGCTTTCATCGTACTGTTTGCCGTAATCGACATCATTGGTTCCATCCCCATTATCATCAATCTGAAGGAAAAAGGAAAAGACGTGAATGCTTTAAAAGCAACGGTTATATCTTTTATCCTGATGATCGGCTTCTTTTATGCTGGCGATTTTCTCTTGAAACTATTCCATGTGGATATCGAATCGTTTGCTGTGGCGGGTGCATTCGTTATTTTCCTGCTGTCGTTGGAAATGATACTGGATATCGAGATCTTCAAGAATAACGGACCGATCAAGGAAGCCACGCTGGTGCCTCTGGTCTTCCCCTTGCTGGCCGGTGCCGGTTCGTTTACAACCCTGCTTTCATTGAGGGCCGAGTATGCCAGTATCAATATTGTAGTCGCTTTGATACTGAATATGCTATGGGTATATTTTGTGGTGCGTATGACTAAGCAGGTGGAACATCTGCTGGGAAAAGGCGGTATCTATATCATCCGTAAGTTTTTCGGCATTATCCTGTTGGCTATATCCGTCAGGTTGTTTACAGCCAATATCACTCTGTTGATTGAAGCGCTGCACGAGTAAAAAGTTACTATAATAAGGATATTTTCAGATCCTTTTTCATTCAATTCAGCTTGATAGTCAAACTATCTTGTTTTCTTTTTGTTTCTATATACCGGATATTTTATTGAATTTACTTGCATTTTTGCCGAACTAAATCAACAATTATGATGGATATAGAATTTAAGCAGATTTATCCTCCGTTACGCGATTGCGTAAATCGCCTGATCGAGCGGAAGATACAAGCAGGCAGGGACAGGACCGCTGCCAATTACCGAAGTGCATGGAACAAGTTTGTGGCCTACAAAGGTCGTAAAGTAAGGGAACTGACTATTGCAGACCTGACGGCAGGGTTGGTACAGGAATTTGTCATGTGGCTGTTGCAGGATAAGAAATCAAGAAATGATGAACTTAGTCCCGGCAGCCAGGACTTTTACCTGCGCAATCTGAAAGCGATCTATAATAATATAAAAAAAGATCTGCATTATCATGATCCTGCCGGAAATCCTTTTGCGGGACTGCATATCACAGTCCCTTCCACCCGTAAACGGGCTCTTCCCGAGCGTGACATCAAGAGGCTGGCCCGTCTCGATCTGTCTGACAGACCGGAGCAACTGGAGGCTCTTCATCTTTCCCTTTTTCTTTTCTATGCCCGCGGCATGTGTTTCGTAGATGCCTATAAACTGGAACAGGACAATGTGCATTACGGATATATCCAATATAACCGTAGCAAGACACAGGCTGTCCTACAGGTAAAGATCACTTCGGAAATGCACCATATCATGCAGTTGTACAAACGGAAAGATTCTCGCTGGGTATTCCCGTTCTTGCACGAAAAGCTGGTTGGGAAAGGTGTATTGACGGCTCAATCGTCTTTACATCGTGTGAACGAGTATCTGAAAGAGATCGGTGACAGACTGAACCTTCCTTATCCCCTGACCACTTATGTGATGCGCCACAGTTGGGCGTCGCTGATGCTGGAATCGGGTTCGGAGATAGGGGTTATCAGCCAGTCGCTCGGTCATATGTCTCTGCAAACGACACAAATATATCTGGGGCAGTTATCCAAATCAAAGATGGATAAGGCCTCCGAAGATATGCTGGATCATCTGGTTCGTGGTAGCCGGAAAAAACAACTTCAGGAACCATCCGAACCCGTACCCGCGCCCCCTGCCCCAGTATCAACCCCTCCTGTTGTAGTCCGGCAACCCCAGCCTTCTTCTGGTAGCAGATGGAAGAATGTACTGACGTCGCTGGCAACGCGGTTGCTGATGTTTGCAACAAGTTGATAATATAAAAGTGTCAAAGGAGGTATGCCATAACCTTGTTTTGTCATGGCGGACTTGAAGGGGATGACAGGGCAGTGAACTTTGGTATACCTCCTCTACTTTTGCAGCCTCTCTAATGTAGACTTCAATCTTTACGTTTTCCTTTACTATTCAGATATTCGAGCAAGCCTTTGCCCGGTTTGAATTTTACACTGTTACGCGATGGAATGGTTACCGGTATGCCTGTTTTGGGATTCCGTCCCGGCCGTTCGCTTTGCGACCATAATGTGAAGGTTCCGAACCCCTGACTGACCATCATCCCTTCATCAATAAGGGCATCCGCCAGTATATTTTCGTAAGTACCGATAAACGTTAGAGCTTCTCTCTGTGAGATAGATAAACGGGTAGCAATTCTTTTAGCAAATTCAATCTTATTCATAACTTAAAAATCAACAATGATATTTTTTATTACATCTACTTCATCAAAAATAGCCACATTCCCATCGGTGATCTCTACACGCACGTCGGCACTGTTGGGACCGGCAATCCTGAATGTAATGTCATAAGAATAATCGCGGGCTATGTTATAGTCGTTCGTGAAGTTTCCTCCCAGGTAAAAAGTATATTTCACTTTTACACCGTCAGTATGTGATGGATCATATTTGTAAATACCGGCCAGTTCAATATAAGTACATCCGGCTAACTTGTCGGACTCACTTCCCGGCCCATTTTCTTTCTGATTCTTTCCCTGCTGGGTGGCAGATTTGCCGATGCCACGGAGATTTTCAGCCATATAGAACTCTCCGGAAACACTCCGGCTTGAGGTTGTTATCGGATCGATCGTCATCTCAAAGGCTCCTTTGACTACGTCATCGGTGGCGGGATACGTTTTTTCATTTGTCCCTCCTGCCCTATAGGTTGCCATATTTTTCGGAAGGTTATATATTTTGACAGTTCCATAGCTACCTGTTGCATCCAACGTAAAAAGGCCGGGAGAGACAGATGTGACATTCACTCTGATTTTAGCGAAAGCCCTGAACATCTGCGCCCTGACTTTTATCACACCTTCGTTTGTCGGTGTATAATAAAACGGTTCGGATGTAAGTAATTTGGGAGATGTTGTCACAAATGGCCTTTCCGAAGTTCCTATAGGCACAGTCTTTGCTTTTAAGTCGCTTTCCGTTATCTTTGCTAACTCATCTGCTGTCAGCGAATACATAGCATCATCGCTTCCGTTTGACGTCAACATTGTCCTGTTTCCGTTTGCAATCACATAAAAGAGGCTATTGTCTGCTGTAAATTTACTTATATCAGTGTCTCCTGATCCTGTTTTCAGATTGACAATCAGGCCATCCTGATTCTTATCTGTGGATTTAGAGATGCCGGACTGAGGGACATAAAGCGCTTTTAGGCAACTACCGGTACTTTTATTATCATCGTCGTTTACCTTAAACTGAACGATCCATACATTCTGTACTTCTACACCACCTAAAACAGGTGTAGGGTCACTCTCGCCAGCCTTTGTTTCCACATGGATAGACTCCGGCATGCTTAACTGAATATATAATTGCCTTGTTTTTTCCTGCAAGCCATCTTTTTCGCAGCCGCAGAAACATATGCAAAAGAATAACAGGGATAATATCCCTTTTCCTTCTATCTTTTTCATTTCTTTTCCTCCTTTTTATTATTTGCCGACTTCGTCTGTCGAAAATTTTACAGTCGTATATTCCAGAATAGCCAGTGAAAGGTCTGTCGGTTCCTGGTCTCCGAAGAATGTCAACGTGAATTCGAACTCGTATGTCATTCCCGGAAGGAATGATTTATAAACCTTTGGCCTGTAGGGGAATATTTTATGCGTCAGTTTACCATTTTTCATATAACCTATATTCAGATTGAGTTCGAACTCCAACGGATCAGTTCCTGTCAATGGCAGTATCACTAAAGGTGTTGTATTTTCACGACCGGCTTGTACATTATCATTGTTGCCATTAGAGAAGTCTGTCTCACCCAATCCGGCAGTACCTGTTTGTGGAACAGTTTCACCATTGTTCCAGACCGTTTCCCCCATCTGATAGGATAAATTACCGGAGAGCTTAGTAATATTTACTGATGAAACAGCTAATGTTGATACGGAAACCGGTTGAGTACGATTCGCTTGCACCTTTATGACCACATTCGAGCAAAGCCGTGTAAACGGTTCAGGCAAGGTAACCGACATCATGTTTTCGCCAGCCGATGTCGGTTGGACAGAGATGCCTTTGAGGTTTGAATACATAAAATCTTTGCCGTTGGATACTTCGATCAGATTCTTTGCCCCATTAGCTGTTGGATAAAAATCCTGACTATTATAGGATACCAGGTAAATATCATATTCTCCGCGGTAAAGAGTCAAGCCTATATCATCGGCAGCCACAGCAGTACCGGCCTCATTGACTACATAGTCACCCGATCCTATCGGTGAACCGGTTGTCATGGCACCTTTGGTATAAGCATAAGCACGGATTTTTGTTCCTTTGGCTAATTGTGCCGATCCACTCTCCGCTTTCGTCAGTTCCGCCCGGTAGAGATTGAATGAAAGGGCGATCTTATCACCGCTTTTTTCCGGGATCACCTCGTTCTGGCAAGCTGTCAGAGAGAGGAGCATCGCGGTTATTAGTTGTATAAATAGTTGTTTCATATTCATTATCTAATGTCTGTTTATTAAATACCTACCTGGGTATTCTGGTCGGAGTCTTTTTTCCAGTCGTGCACTGTCACGCCGCTGATGGTCCCTCCCATTTTACTTACTTTGATTTGATAGATATACTCCAATCCGGCTTGCCATTGCACACCTGGCCAGTTTGTTACTTGATCATTTTTGACCGTACTGGTTTCGAAAACGCGCTCTATACCCCCTACGCTAACAGTCAGCCGAAACAATAATGCTTTTTCGGGCGCATCCATCGGTGCAACGAGGGAAGATACATTGGGCGAAGGAAGCGAATTTTTCAATACGACCGAACCTTTCAGCGTGATCAGTTCTCCCGAAGACAAAGCTGTCAGTTTGCCGTTGTTCAGATACATCTTGCCCTGCTGGCCTGTTAGCAGATATCCCGTTCGGCTGACGATCTCCACTTTGGTCAGTGTAAGCGTTTCCAATGCAGAGGCATCTTTAGTGATCTCAAAACTTACTTTCGCCAGGGCATGCTTCATGATGAAACTGATAGCTTTATTTGATTTTGACGCAGTGATTGGCGCACTCTGATCGGCATACAGGTAATCATCCTGGTTTTGAGTGCTGAAAGAGTTTTCGGAATTGACAACAATCTCGATGTAATGTTTGCCGTCTGAACTATTCTTTGCCGTTAGCGTCGTACCGTCGGCACGTTTAAGCGGATAGTAGGCATAGATATTATATGGGGCATCTGCCAGTTCGGGAGGCGTTTCGCATCCCCATGAACTACCTTCATAGGAGAAGACGGACAAGGCGTGTGCTGCTATTTCACTATTTTCCGAACTGCCGGCACTCGAAGCAGATTCTGCCGTGTGGGTGGCATATACGTTCACTTTGTCGATCGAACTCACTACGGCTTTGGTACTGCTTCCTTCATTTTCGAGATTGACGGAAAGTACTTGCAGAAAATTGCCGTCACCGGATTCCGACACTTCCTCCGATTGGCAGGCTATTAGTAAGAGACAGGCCAGCCAGCTGATATTTTTACTTGATATGTATTTCATAGAATGCAATTATAAATATAGATAATAAAGATACGTTCGGATCAGGTAGCGCTTCCCACATCACTTGTTCCCCCTTTGCCAAATGGTTCCACTGTGACACTGTTCAGGATCAGGTTGTCGTTGGAGGAAAAGTTGTAGATGTAATTATAACCGGGCTTGAACTCTTTTGCAGCCTGGGTATAAGTTTCATTCTCAGCAGGTGAACCGTCGTTTTTTAATCCTGAAACAGTGAGAACAAATCCCCGTTGCGTTCCCGGATTCAGGATACAAGTGAACGCATGGTTCATCAACGCATCTGCATTCGAAGAGGTCCGCAGCATCTTGATTGTTTCGTTACTGTTATCATTCGTGCAGAGACCATTGCCAGCCAGCGTGGCGGTTACATTCTTTCGTTTGCTATCGCTTTTGTAGGCAACCGTAATAGTGATCTTCGTAAATGCAGGGGCGAATTTGAACTTCACATAATTGCTTGCAGTCGTTATCTCCGACATTAGTTTGTTGCTTTTCATGAAGTTTGTTCCGGTATTTGCATCACCGTCAGCCTGATCTGCCAGAATGGTGCTGAAATCATGCGGATAGACGGCTGTGATCGTTTTGCTGGTGCCATCGACGGTCAGGCTTTCACTTTCCGGTAACCATTGCGTATTTTGCTTTTTATAGATTTTGTATACATCTCCAATGGTGATCCTGATGGGATCACCTTCGACAAACGAGCGTTTGTCGTACGCATTTGCCGGAGCTCCTACCGCCTTACTTCCGGTTACGGAGGAGACGATCTCTGCCGATACGACCAAATCCTTTTTATCCTGTCTGTCTCCATCGACCGGCGTTTCGCTGGTGCAGGCTGCCAGCAAGAAAGCTGAGAGTCCGATAAGAGTCGCTTGTGTTAGATAATGTTTCATGTTGTTCTGCTTTAAGTGGTGGTAGGATCAAAATTACCTGTGGTCTCATCCCCTTTTAGCCAACCTTCTATCTCCATACCGTCGGGGACTAATATATTGTTCTGTATCTTCAGGTTATATCTATAATGCTGGCCGGTAACCATCGGACAGGAAATCTCTGTTTTATAATTTACATTCTCGTAAATCAGCGACAAAGAAATGGCCGTACTTGCAACATTTGTTCCCTTCTGATTTTTGGGATAAACGATACCACACCAGGTCGCCGTTCCGGCTGGCCGATAAAAATACATTGTTTCTTGGGTAGCCTTTCCTGAGTACAGTCCTTCACCACTTACCGTAAAATCAGAGAAAGTACCGGATAACACATTTCCGGTAGCAGATCCGGTAGCGGCACCCGTGAACACCAGTGTGATCTTCGTATTTTGGTGGACAAAAGCATTGGCACCCGTGAATTGGAGTTCGCCGGTGGAAGAAGATATATCGGGTGTTTTCAGCAGGTTACTTTTCAGATAATTGGCTGTTGTAGACTGGTTCCATTCTATGCCGTTGTAGTTTGTCGGGAAAGTAGCCTGATAGGTTGCACCGATGCGGAGGCTGAGACTTCCCTGTATACTCCATCGACCATTACTTCCCAGCTTATAGTTGGCTATATTATTATCGTTATTACCGCTATAGGTTCGTGTTACAAGAATCACGTCACCTTCAACAAAACGGCTTCGGTCGTAAGCGTTTGCCGGATCTTCGGCTGCATTATCCGTCCGCGTATCGTTTGGGAGGTTGCTGATCTCCGCCTGTACCGTTACAGGGCTCTCTCCTTCTTCGGGGCCGTTTATCACGGCTTCACCTGAACAGGCTGTCCATACCAGGAACAGACTGCACAGGGCTGCCGGTAACATCTTCCGATTTTCTAAGTTCAATGTTTTCATCTCTTATACCTTTATCTTATTACTATTTATCAGGTTTATATTCCCTTCGATGATTCGTATCCGTCGGGATAAAGCGAGCCGTCCCCCTGGGAGTCATCTCCTTCCCAGCCATTGCCCCAGGTGCTTATCTCTGTGCTTTCTACGGCAATCTCACGGTCGGTCAACGTCAGGTTAAACTTGTAACGGTTGCCTTTCTTCCAGGCTTTCGGGGGGAGAGTGACGGATAATTCACGTTTGTCGCTTGTCGTTGCGTCCTTCTTGTCCAGTACTACCGTCAGTTTCAGGTCGGATGGTGCCGTTTCGAGAGGAGCCACCAGGCCATAGGCCACAGGTGCGGGAGAACCGGCTATCCCGCATAATCGGGCCGTTCCTGCGGTTGCCGTCAACGTTAACGTCGGGCTGTTATCCAACGCCAAAGTCCCGTCATCGATTTGCATGGTGTTCTTATCGGTAGCGCCGGAAACGAGGAACTGGTTGGTTGTGCCTGTTGTCAATAACCGTATTTCCTTTACATAGTCGTATATCTGGTCAACATCACGACCCGATTTGCTTTGCAGGGTAAAAACCAGCAACGACAAGGCATGCTGCATGGATATTTCCGGAGAAAAAGGTTTCTTATCGGCTGTTTCGGCAGCGTTGTTTGCCGTGATAGGACTAGCTACGCCTACTTCGCCGGAGGCAGAGCCATACAGATAATCGGTCGCCGTACAATCCCAGTCGTTAGTACCGTCAAAGGTCTGCGAGGCCGGGACGGTTACTTTTATTTTGTGTTTCTCGTCTGCGTTTGAAGGAATAAACCCCATACTGGAATCATCGGCCTTTATGGGCGGGTAAAAGGCGAAGATACGTGCCATGTCGCTGGACAGGTTTACGGCCGGAGTGCCTTTCCATTCGTTGCTTCCACCGCTTGTTCCGGACGTTAGTTCGTAGACAGACAAGCCGTTCCACCCGGATTCTGTGTTGGGGTAGACTGTATGAGAGTCTGCATTCCGGGTAATGAATAATTGTACCTGGTTGATCTGGTTCGTTCCGGGATTGGCATCGGTACCGATTATTACGGTGCGGGTTTTACTCCCTTCCATCTGTATCCGGGGAGAAAGGACGGCATATTTCTCGCTTGACGGCCATTCTTCATCGTTCGATGTGCAGGCGGCAAGCAGCAAAAGGAGTACGAAAGATTTCTTTATATTGTTTTGTATTACCATAATTTACCGTATTTACAGGGTTCCACTTGAATCGTTGCTGCCATCGTCGGGTGCATTCCAGCTGACTACCGAAACACCTGAAAAAGAGAGTCCGGTACCGTTGATGGTGACTGCATAGGTGTATATCTTTCCGGCAACCCACTCGGGGTCGTCACCGTAGTTGATGCTCATTTCTTTATTATCGACAGTCAGGCTAATGGCGGAAGCTGCCTTGGCACATGGCAAGGCATAACTGGTGATGATAAGATCGTTTCCTGTCTCTACTTCCTTACCTTTGCCGCCGAAAACCAGATTGTAAGTGTACGCATTGGCAGTTGTTGTTCCCAGAAACGTGCCATCGGTCAGTTTCATTTTGGTGTTGGCGGTTAGGGTCTGCATCGAACGGGCATATTTTACTTCGCTTACTATCGGAGTACCCGGATAGCTATCTCCTTTTTTTAGGATGAGTTTGAGTTGCACAAAGGCATGTTTCATGCCGATTGCGACGGACGGACCGGATTGGTTTACCGTGCCGCCTGTACGATTACCGTTGGCAACAGGCTGCCTGTCGGTGAATCTAGCAGCTCCCGCTTTACTCTCATCATAAGCTACGCCATACATATAATCGTTTTCCGGAGTGGTAAAATCGGTGTTGCCATCTGCCGGAAGTACCGGCGATAGATCGATTGTATTTGCCGGAACAGGGATGACCGGGACGGGAACACTGATAGTAACAGTCCCATCCGCAGGTGTTCCGTCTTCTTTCAGCTTACCGGCATCCACAATATCATTGGCTCCGTTGGCAGGTACGGGATGACAGGAAAAGATTGTAGCATCCTTTTCAGGTGCCAGCCAGAGGGCCTGATCTGTACTGGCGCTGTTGTCCGGGATAAAGGTAGTATGACCGCTTTGGGTGGTGCGGACATATTTCCCGTATATTCCGGCGGGCCATGTTCCGTAGTACGTCGTCGCGTCATCCTTATCTTTGCCGACTGCGTAGAAACCGATTGCTTCAATTTTATCTGCTTCATTTATCCCGCTACGTGTCAGGGAAACACCCGCAATGCGGGGAGAGAGGCTTACCGGGCTGTTCTCCTCTCCTTCCGTCTCCCTGGCGCAAGATAAGGATGCTAATAAAGGAATGAAAAATAACAGGTATGTGTTAGGTCTCATATTTTCTGATTATTATTTGACATCAAGACTTGTATCGTTTCCGCTACTCCATGCCTGAACGGTCACACTGGATATCGTTAATTCCTGGCCGCTTAGTTTTACGGAATACAAATTGTTTGTACCGACTAACCATTTTGTCGATGTATCTGTAGTACCGGCTAACGGCACGGTATAATCTGTATTGTCAATAGTAAAAGTAACCTGGATTTTGTGTTTATCGACTCCATCGGCAGCAGCCGGATCAGGCAAGACCAGGAAGCTGAATTTCTTGGATGCATTTTTGGCATCCGCCTCCGTAGTGGCTACGGTTGTAGAAGCAGGAGTTCCTACTTTTATAAGGGGGTATCCTCCTTCTATAAAGCGATAGTAGGTTACATCAACAGGTGTGTTCGGGGTAATAGTACCATCTTTAAGACTCATAGTAGGATTCGTTCCTTTGCTCAATGCGACATCTGAGGATAAAACATTACTTAATTTTATACCAGTCAGGCTACCTGCGCCATGATAGGTTCCGTCATTGTAGATACGGAAACTGACCATTGCGAGGCCATGTCTCATGTTCAGACTGACTGAAGCGTCAGGAGACGTAGAACCTGATTTTTTCCCGTTGCTGGCAGTGGCTACGTGAGTTTTGTTATCATTATCTTCTGCCCACATGAAATCTATTTCACCGGGGACAGAGATGATTTTGTCTTTATCAGTATTATCTGTATTCCAATTTCCTCCACTGAAAATCTTATTAGCATTATTGATATCAGTTGGATATTTATTGTTGGCATCCGCACTACCGTTTCCCGCAAAAACAGAAATAGGAACAGTCGGATTACTAGATAGATTAGTAACCGTCCATTTTGTACTCGCAGATTGGTTTATATCGTAAGCCGGATAAACAGCATAAATAGTGGCTGTCTCATGTGTCAGGTAGATTTTGGGAGTCGTTGCGTCATTTTTCCAACTACTTCCATTTTTAGTATAGATGGCATAGTTGTTTCCATCTTCGTAATCATTCCCGGAAGCAAATACGGCGATCTTATCAAAAGCAGTCTCATCATTGTCGTTTATTGCACTTTTTGTGAGTGTCACACCAGCGGTAATGCCTAGTTCGACGGCATCCGGATCATCATTCGGATTGTAGGGTGCGTCTTCGTTGCTGCAACTGGCGGCAACGAGCGCGGCCAGAAGGAATGATGATATTTGTAATTTTTGTTGTTTCATTCTATTTGTTGTTTTAGATATACTATTGTTGTTTTACTAGCATTATTTAATCAGGTCAAGATTTCCGTTCTCTGTTGGTGTCCATGTGGCAACAGAAACAGAAGATATACCTAATTCCTGATCACCTATATTCAGGGTGATTTCGTAAGAGTGTCCTTTTTGGAAAGGTTCGTCAGCAGATGATCCGAAGTCGACCGGAACATCTGTAAATGTTCCCGACGATGTTTCGACAGTAACCTTATACCCCGTTTCACCGGGAGGAGGAAGCAACAACGCCCCGTCAAGGGGGACAATCTGCGCATCATTGACCGATACACCGGAAAATGTCAGCGACTGTGCAACATCTCCGCTGTAAACGGCTTCGCCGGTCGACAGGTTAAGTTGTACCACATTTTTTATTTTGTTTATGGTGATCTTGTTTACTGCTACCGTCAATCCATCAGCTCCCTCTTTCTTCGCCTTGAAAGTCAATTTAGTCAGCAGGTGAGCGTAATTGAGCGGTGTTGTATTTCCGTTTGTATTATTACTGAACCGGAAACCATCCCATCTGTTTCCTTTTATTTCTTTGGCATACATCAAATCCGTTCGGCCGTCGAGCGTGTACGAAACCGTACCGTCATTGCCGCCTCCTTCACTGACTTGCGGCGAGGTAGCTACCAGATACAACCAGGCGCCTGTTTCCGGGTAACAAGGGTCTCCCGGTAAGGAAAGCGAACCGTCCACAGCGACTGTCGTATTCTTTATCCACTCGTCCTGACCGGACAGACCGGCATAGTTACCCTGCCGTATCGTGGCAAAAACAGTCGTGGAGAATGGTATGATTCCGGTGGCTTTTGTGACGGCTTGCAGTCCTTCACCCGATACGCGAAGTTCGACAGGCACCGGGCCGGTCCCGTTATCGGGACCAGCGGTGTCTGAACAACCGGATATGGATAAGATAGCCGGAAACAGTAACAGATATATACTTTGCAATTTCATTTGCGATAAGTTAATTGACAAAGTCTTATTTAATCGTAACAGTACCCGAGTTACCTTCCGTCCATTCGTCAACCGTAGCTTGGGCGGTGATCGCACTAATGCCGGAGGCTTGGGCCGGTTCGGTTATATCCAGTGTGATAAGATGGGATTTAGATATCTCTGTTTCCAGACCACTATTGGTTTTCTCATCATTTACCGGCAGATTTATGTATGATTTCTCAGTCGTTCCGACTGTAATCACAACATCGATCGTTGTACTGCTGGATGCATTCATCATGACAGGCTGGCTCACTTCTGTAGCTGTTGATGAGAGCGGTGTTGTAATAATTTCAGGTACGGAGAAATGATCCAAAGGAGATGCCCATGCCACTTTGCCGTCATTAAAAGTCAGGGAAGCCGGAAGTGATACATTATGTATGGCTATACTTTTTATGTGAACTGAGGCACCTCCCCATTCACCGGTTACTCCATTTGCTACACGGGTTATTTTAGCAGCGAACTTCAACTGGGTGGTCAAGTGCTTGAAAGCAAGTGTCGGTTTAGAATCATGTGAAGTTTCACTTCCTGCCGATGCTTTATCGGCATACATTACATCCTGCTTTCCGTCCTGTGAGAACTGGATCGCTTTATTCTGGATGATATCCCCTTTCGGCGCGACACCCAGAATGTAAACTTCGTCCCCTTTTGTTGTACTATAATATAATGTAGTAGACAAGGTGACGTCTTTAGCTGCCGTTCCTGCCTGGAAAGTGGCAATGGAAACGTTGGCACGATCCGTTGCATTGGCAAACTCATTCGATTCATTCAGCGTATTATCATACTTCGGAACAAAAGAACTAAAGTCATTGCTTCCGTCATGTGTAAGGATCACCGCTTCCACAGTGCTTCCGCTGCCTATTGCAGCTTTGGTTTTAACTCCTGCCACCGTTTGTGTAATTTGAATGGGGCTGACATTGCCCACTTTGCCGTCGATAACCTGTTCGTTTTCATCGTTTGAACAGCTTGCCGCCAATAGGGCCAATGCCGCCATGCATAATACTTTTTTCATGTCTTAAAAATGTTTGTTAATTAATAATAGATTATTGTATATAAAATATATTACATAATAGCTGTCCCTCCGCTCCCTGTTCTCCAGGGGATTACGGTTGCCCGGACATTGATGATATAATCATCTGCCGGACCTGGAGGATCGGGGGTATCCGGGTTATCTGGCTCGTCAGGCGTGTCGGGGTTGTCCGGTATATCCGGTGTGTCAGGGACTTCCAACGAGATTTCTACTTCGTAGGCACTGCCGCCTTC
>ERZ791830.540-NODE-540-length-36364-cov-13.254840_pt1 | contig 36364 bp, 27 predicted proteins | sample MGYA00509945_ERZ791830 | MGnify/ENA primary metagenome ERZ791830 (study PRJEB30046, sample SAMN00792021) | human gut metagenome | study: EMG produced TPA metagenomics assembly of the A metagenome-wide association study of gut microbiota in type 2...
ATTATTTCTATCATGAGGAAATCCGAGGGACAGAGAATACCGGAAAAAGAAATCGTTATACTATTTCCAAATGAGAATGCGCCAAGATGCGAAGCGAATTTTTCGCGCTGGCTAACGCGAATGAAACGCAGCGTAGCAGCGCTACGCTAAGTGGAATGAGCGGACGCAAGTGCGGAAAAGGTGCGAGCAGATGGCGCAGGTGAATTTGGAAATAGTATTAAACAGTAATTTTGCGGAGAGGCACAGAATGGACACAACGCTACAAGATACTCTTTTTTTCTTTGACCGGCATCAAGCTGTCTATCCGCTGTATGAGTGCTTTCAGGAAAAGCTGCTTGCCAGATTCCCTGAAAGCCGAATCAAAGTGCAAAAATCCCAAATTTCATACTGCAATCGCCACCTTTATGCCTGTGTGTCCTTCTTGAAGGTAAAAAAGAAATCAGAACTGCCCGAAGACTATTTTGTGCTGACGCTGGGGGCTGTCCGCACCGCTGGAATCTGACCGGGTGGCGGCAAAAACCGAGCCGTATCCGGGACGGTGGACAACACATTTTGTCATCAGCAGTCCATCCGATTTGGACGAGAAATTATTTGATTGGATCGAACTGGCATACAGTTTTGCTCAGGAAAAATGATGCAGTACAATTCTAAGGTAACACCGCACAAATGAGGTGGTCGGCTAACGTATGGATTTTTCGTCAGATGCAAATGCAAATTTCGAAGGTTTATTGGCGGTACATCGAGGAATTTGCATGCCGCAGATGGCGGAAAAGACATCGCCAGACGCGCCGCCGAATTGCACGGCGGCGTCTTTATCAAACTGCCGTTTGTGTCAGGTTTTTTTACACCGGCTGCGGTTTGTTTATTGTATTCCGGGGAAAATCGGGGTATCATACAGGCACGAAGCGAGATGAAGTGCGCTTCGGATGAACAATAATTTTTCTCCACTGCGTCTGATTGAAGGAGGACGAACTTATGTATTATTCCAGCGGTAACTATGAAGCCTTTGCCCATCCCAAGAAGCCGGAAGGCGTTGACCACAAGAGCGCCTATATTGTCGGCGCAGGTCTGGCATCCCTGACGGCGGCATGCTATCTGGTGCGCGACGGTCAGATGAAGGGCGAGCACATCCACATTTTCGAGAAAGACCCGGTGTCCGGCGGCGCGTGCGATGGCCGGAAGTATGATGTCGGCTACATGATGCGCGGCGGCCGCGAAATGGACAACCACTTCGAGGTCATGTGGGATTTGCTCCGCTCCATCCCGTCCATTGAGACCGAAGGCGCAAGCGTGCTGGACGAGTATTACTGGCTGAACAAGGAAGACCCGAACTTCTCCCTGTGCCGCGCGACCGAAAAGCAGGGGCAGGATGCCCACACGGACGGCAAGTTCGCCATCTCCGACAAGGGCGCGATGGAAATCATGCACCTTTTCTTCACGCCGGATGAGCAGCTGTACGACAAGCGCATCACCGACGTGTTCGACGACGAGGTGTTCTCCTCCAACTTCTGGATGTACTGGCGCACGATGTTCGCCTTCGAGAACTGGCACAGCGCGCTGGAAATGAAGCTCTACATCAAGCGCTTCATCCACCACATCGGCGGTCTGCCGGACTTCAAGGCATTGCGCTTCACCCGCTATAACCAGTACGAATCCATCATCCTGCCGATGGAAAAGTACCTGAAGGAGCACGGCGTGCAGTTCCACTATTCCACCAAGGTCACGGACGTTCGCTTCGACGTCACCGCGACGCGCAAGCAGGCTTCCTCCATCACCGTGGAGCATGATGGGCAGACCGACGTGATCGACCTGACCGAAAACGACCTGCTGTTCATCACCAACGGCGGCTGCGTCGAAAGCAGCACCTACGGCAGCCAGAACACTCCCGCGCCCTTTGACCCGGAGCTGAAGCCCGGCAACGGCTGGGATTTGTGGAAGAAGATTGCCGCGCAGGACGCTTCGTTCGGCCGTCCGGAAAAGTTCTGCTACGATCCGGAGCAGAGCAACTGGATGAGCGCGACTGTCACCACGCTGGACGACAAGATTCCGCAGTATATCCAGAAAATCTGCAAGCGCGACCCCTTCTCCGGTCATACCGTCACCGGCGGCATCGTGACCGTGAAGGATTCCAGCTGGCTGATGTCCTGGACGCTGAACCGTCAGCAGCAGTTCCGCGATCAGCCGAAGGATCAGCTGTGCGTGTGGGTGTACGGTCTGTTCTCTGACAAGCCCGGCGACTATGTGAAGAAGCCCATGCGTGACTGCACCGGCAAGGAAATCTGCATGGAGTGGCTGTACCACATGGGCGTGCCCGAAAGCGAAATCGAGGAACTGGCGGAGCACAGTGCGAATACGGTGCCGGTCATGATGCCCTACATCACGGCGTTCTTCATGCCGCGTGCAGCGGGCGACCGTCCGGACGTTGTGCCGGAAGGGGCTGTGAACTTCGCGTTCCTCGGTCAGTTCGCAGAGGTGCCGCGTGACACCATCTTCACCACGGAGTACTCCATGCGTACCGCGATGGTTGCCGTGTACACGCTGCTGAACGTTGACCGCGGCGTTCCGGAGGTCTGGGGCAGCACCTACGACATTCGCGACCTGCTGAACGCGACGGTGCAGCTGCGCGACGGCAAGAAGATTACCGACTTGGATCTGCCGCTGATGGAGCGCTTGGCGCTGAAGGAAGTGCTGAAGAAGATTTCCGGCACGGACATCGAGAAGCTGCTCAAGGAATATCACTGCATCTAAGGGATTTGCCCCCGCTGTCTGGATTGGCAGCGGGGGATTTTTTTTCGTGTTTCGCGTGATTTCCACATAAACATTGCTTTGTCATGCAGAGGGTTTCGCGTCTGCGGACGCGACAAGGGGGCAATGAAAACAGACGAATGTCTGCGGTCGCCCCCTTGACCCCTTCACCCGCCACCCATGTTACTTGTTTTTTATCGAAACTATTATTTATGTAGTTAGCTTTCCTTTCGTCTTTTCAAGCTACGGCATAATTCAACCGCAAATAACCCCAAAAGTGGCGGCGCCGAAGGTTTCCAAAGGGCGATCGCAGACTTCGCCTGTTTTCATCGCCCTTTGGTCGCCTCCGCAGAGGCGAAACCCCTGCATGATAAGCACAAATCTATGCGAAAATCAGGTTCCCGAAAAAATCCGCAAAAAAATAATTTTTTTTTGAAAAGCAAGCAGGAAAATCGCAAAATACGTCGAATATAAATATCGTCAGAGTTTTTGACGCTGACCCAATGCGGGAATGGCGGAATTGGCAGACGCGCTAGATTCAGGTTCTAGTGAGGGCTAACTTCATGCAGGTTCAAGTCCTGTTTCCCGCACCATACAGTAAAAACATCCGAACCGCTGGCTCTTGGAGCATGGTTCGGATGTTTTTTTGCATTTCCGTGTAACGTTTCGTCTCCCCGCGCGACTAACTTCATGAAGGGAGGTGCTGGAGATGCTTGACGCAGAAGAAGCATATCAGCAGTACCGGGACATGGTGTACGGCTACCTGATCCGCCTGTGCCGCGATCGTGACCTTGCAGATGAACTCACGCAGGAAACATTCTATCAGGCGATGAAAAATTGGAAGCGGTACGAAGGAAAAAGTTCGGTCGGCACATGGCTCTGCGCGATTGCACGGAATCAGTTTCTGCGCATCATGCGCAGGCAGTCGCCGCTGCCGCTCGACGATGTGCCGGAGCAATCCGTCCCGGATTTCACGGAGATGGTCGCGGAACACAGTCTCGCCCTGAGTGCGCATCAAGCTCTCCACCGTCTGCCGGAACCGTATCGCGAGGTGTTCACCCTGAAAACCTTCTGCGAATTGTCCAGCAAGGAGATTGCGGCGCTGTTCGGGAAATCAGAAAGCTGGGCGCGCGTAACGGCGTACCGGGCGAAGCTGATGCTGCTGGACGCGATGAAAGGAGAATGCAAGGAATGAAGCAGGAATGTGAAATCGTCCGCGACCTGATGCCGCTGGTGCTGGATGATGTCGCCAGCGACGGGAGCAAGCACATGGTGTCGACGCATGTGCAGACGTGCGCGGAATGTGCCGCATACATGAATCAGCTCAAAGCTGACCTGCCCGCCGGAAAGAAAAGCGAGTTGGATTCGCGCGCCGCGTTCGACGCCGCCGCCCAGACGCTGCGGAAGCAGAAGCGCCGCCGCACCCTCCGCAATGTCCTGCTGGGTGCGCTGATTGTGTGCATCCTTGGGCTGGCAAATCTATACTGCTTCGATTGGCTGATGAACGAAACGCGCCCGATTCCGACGAGCGAATACGGGATTCAGCTGTCCAAGCTGGCGGACGGCAGACTTGTCGCTTCGTTCGACTATCACGAAAGCACGACCCCACTCTACGTCAAGCAGCAGCAGGTGACGGAGACGGCAGCTGACGGAAGCCGCGCCGAAATCCTCTATCTCTATGCCGAAAAGCATATCGTGCCGCATACGGCAAGCACGCCTATGCAAAACGCCGGCTTCACGCTCGATTCCGGCTGGCAGACGACGACGGCAGAGATTCGGCAGGGAACGCCGGAGGAGTATCAGGTGCTGTGGCGGCAGGAGGATGAGGATTCGGCGATTCCGGCAGCGTCGCCAGAGATGGAAGCATATTACGCATGGGAAGCGGTGCTGACACAGCTTTGGGCGCAGCACTCGGAAAGTGCGGATGGAAAAGCGGGCTTCCCCGGCGTGAATGGAGAACGCTACAGCTTGGCGATCCACCACGCGGACGCGCTGGCGGCGTGCGTCCCGGAGTGGCAGCCGCGGATCACTCCGCAGTATCTGCTGCTGGATGATGAGACGATTCAGTGGATTTTGGCGGGTGTGACGGAGGAGGTCGAATCAAATGACCCGTGAGCAGTTTCTCTCCCAATACACCGGGGAATGGTCGCCATCCGACGGGCATTGGTTTGGCTTGGATTTCTGCTGGCGAGGGCAGGAATATCGTTTTCAGACGGATTCGATGTATCACCCGGCAAATACAGTATTGCCTGATGGGCGTGAAGCGCGATTCGGCGTGTACAAAAAAGAAGGTTCGGCGTATGCGCTGATTGGCGAATATGCCACGCCGCAGGAAGCGCTGGCGCAATGCCGCATTCAGGGAATGCCTTTGGGCGACATTCTCGAAGATGAATCGACAGAATTACTTGGACAGGACTAAGGCATAAAATGATAGCAGCTTTCCTGAAAGGGGAAGCTGTTTTCTTACAGCAGATAAATGCCTACTAATGGAAAATATGAATCTTTTTCGCGCATTGCAAAACCCGCGTATCTGTGCTATCATGTCGATACAGGCTGAAAACCAGCCATCAAGGAGGAAAAGTGCAATGTATACGCATCAAGGCAACAAGGTGACAGGCTTGACGGTGGCTTACATCGGCGGCGGCTCGCGCGGATGGGCATGGGGTTTCATGCGCGACATTATTTCCGACGGGCAAATCAGCGGCACGGTACGGCTGTACGACATTGACCGCGAGGCGGCGGAGCGCAATCAGAAAATCGGCACGATGCTGGCGGCGCATCCCGACGCGGCATCCAAATGGGCGTTTGAAGTCAGCAGTTCCTTGCAGGAGGCGCTCACGGGCGCGGATTTCGTCGTCATCAGCATTCTTCCGGGAACGTTTGCGCATATGCGCGGCGATGTACACCTGCCGGAGCGGGTCGGCGTATATCAGTCCGTGGGCGACACGGTGGGCGCAGGCGGCTTCATGCGGGCAATGCGCACGATTCCGATGTTCGTTGAGATTGCCGAAGCGATTCGCGACTTCGCGCCGAACGCATTTGTCATCAACTATACGAACCCGATGACGCTTTGCGTGCGGACGCTGTACGAGGTATTCCCGCAGGTGAAGGCGTTCGGCTGCTGCCACGAGGTGTTCGGCACGCAGAAGGTGCTGTGCGCGATGCTGGATGAGCAGGAGCACATTCCCGGCGTAAAGCGGCAGGACTTGTACACCACTGTCACCGGCATTAACCACTTCACTTGGATTACCTCTGCCAGCTATCAGGGCATGGATTTGATGCCGCTGTACGCCCGCTTTGTGGAGGAGCATCCCGAAGGCATTCAGCTGGGGTCGGACAACTGGATGAACAGCCATTTCGCGTGCGCACACAAGGTCAAGTTCGACCTGTTCCAGCGCTATGGGGCGATTGCGGCGGCGGGCGACCGCCATCTGGTGGAATTCCTGCCGCAGTGGTATCTGCACAGCCCGGAGACGGCGCACCAGTGGAAATTTGACCTGACGCCCGTGTCTTGGCGCGAGGATGACCTGAAGAAGCGGATGCAGCGCTCGGACGACCTGCTCAGCGGAAAAGAGCCGCTTGACCTCACGCCGTCGGGTGAGGAAGGGCATTTGCTGCTCAAGGCGCTGCTGGGGCTGGGGAACATGGTCAGCAACGTAAACGTGCCGAATCAGGGGCAGATTCCGAACCTGCCCATTGGCGCGGTGGTGGAAACGAACGCGCTGTTCTCGCGCGGGCGCATCGACCCGATCTGCGCGGGCGACATGCCGTCGAACATCCTGCCGCTGGTAGCGCGCCACGTCTACAATCAGGAAAACACCTTGCAGGCTGCGCTGCACTGCGACCGCAAGCTGGGCTTCTCCACGTTCATGAACGACCCGCAATTGGGCGGCGTGACGCTGGAGGACGGGCAGAAGCTCTTCGACGACATGCTGCTGCATCAGCGGGATGTGCTGCCGAAGGGATGGTTTGAATAAATGAAAATCAAGCGCTGGCATGTTGTTGTACTGGCAGGAGGGCGGCGCGCGAGTGCGCATGGATGTGGATGCCAAAACGAGATGGGAGTGCGTCAAGCTGATGAATCAGCGTATTGTGACGCTGTTTACAGAATTCCGCATTCCGTAAACGGAGGATTTGCATGAAGCTCAGGCGAATGTTGGCACTCACACTGGTGCTGATGACGCTGATGACCGCGGCGCTGGCGGCGGATGACCCCGGTCTGTACTATATCGGGGACGATGCCACCCCGGAGAACCTGACGGGTCACACACGCATTTACAACGCGGTGGATGCCGCATCGGGCTGGCGCTACGGTTTCGTGGCATACTTGACGGACGGCACACGCGTATACAGCGATTCCTCTGCGGCGCAGGAGGGCGCGGTATCCTTCGACATCCCAGAGGACGCAGTATCTGTACTTCGTCGTGCTGGGCGCGCCGGAAAGCTATCAGGTGCACGTTTGGGACAGCGATGAAGCGACAGATGCGCAGATGCCGTTTGATACTATTTCCAGATTCACCTGCGCCATCTGCTTGCGCCTTTTCCCTTCTGGCGTCCGCTCATTCCACTTAGCGTAGCGCTGCTACGCTGCGTTTCATTCACGTTAGCCAGAATGAAAAATTCGCGGCGCATCTTGGCGCATTCTTATCTGGAAATAGTATGAGATTCGGGTGAAATGGGGAAAGTGAAAATAGTATAGCATACGAGAACCCGCTGCCCATCCCTGCATTGGGGGTGAACAGCGGGTCTTTTTATGTTATATCCCTTACAGCACCGTCAAATCTTCCTTCTCGCAAGCGGCAATCGCGCCGTCATGCCCGATGACGCACACGCCGCCGTCCTTTGCCATCTGGTCAAGCACGCCGCACCACGTCAGCAGCGCGTCCTTGGTGGTGGAGAGCATTTCCGCGCGCTCACGGCAGAGATCCTCCGGCGTGATACCGCACAGCAGGTTTTCGTCGCTGACAAGAATCTGATTCTCCGAACCCAGCGGCGGTTCGCTTTCACCGACGGTGGAAATGATGTACTTGTCAATCCGTTCGTCGCCCGCCACGAAGTCACGCAGACCCTTCGACAGGCTGCGGTCAATGCCCAGCGTACGCGCCGGGGAGGGGTCGCGGTAGGAGTAAGTGACCATGCGCCCCGTCTCGCTGGTGTTCAGCCCTGCGCCGTATGCGCCGCCCTGCACGCGGACTTCGTTCCACAGGTAGCTTAGGGACAAGATGTTGCTCATCACGCGCGCAATACCGCTGTACACCTTGCCCGCACGGCGGTAATCATAGCCCAGCGACGCAAAGCTGATCTGCGACGGGATGCGGTAGGCGCACTTGGCAGGCAGGTCGCTGACATACGGCGCGGCATCCGGGATGGGCGTGCCGACCGGGTAGGCGGAGAGAATCGCGGCGGGGGCAAGCGCCTTATTCGTGGACAGGCTGAACGTGACGCGGGACTGCACCGCGCTGTCCTTGCTGAACCGCTCGCAGAGGGCAAGGAAATCCGCGTACTGCGCGTCGAAATTCTCCGCCAGCGCCTTCTGCACCATGCAGGCACTCAGACCGTTCAAGGCTTCCCGCGCTGCCGAGGCCGCGCTCATCGTCGCCGATGCGGCGTACATTGCCATCCTGTGGCCGTCGCTGATGACCTTTTGCTTCGCCATCTCGCTCAACTGGAGAATCAGCGTCTGCACACGCGCCCTGTCGTCAAAGCACGTTTCGGTCAGAATTTCCCGCACGAGCGCGGCTGCCTTGTCCACGTTCGCATCCAGCACGGAGCAGCTCACGTCCAGCACGGGCGTCGCCATTTCCGCACAGCGGGACATGACGCGCAGCTGGAACGTCAGCTTGCCGATATCGCGCTTGATGGCTTGGAAGAGGGACAGCGAATCGTGGCGCTTCGTCGGCAGCTTGCCCAGCAGTTCGGGCAGTATCGACAGGCGCTTGAGTTCATCCAGGGTGAAATCGGTCAGGGAGATATACCAGTGCATGATGGTGATGCCGTTCATGGGCAAATCATGCGTGATGACCTTTGCCGCGCCGCACTGCGCTTCCGCCGCGGGAATCAGCAGCGGGTCTGCGCTGATTTCGCTCAAGGACAGCACGGGCAGCGTTGCCAGCTGCTCGGTGGTGTCGGGGGTCTGCTGCCACGCGGTCAGCTTCTCGTTCTGCACGCGCAGCGCTTCCTTGTCCGCGTCCGTCCACGATGCCTGAATCGCCTGCAGGCGCTCCGTTTCCTCCGCGCGGAGTTCGTCGCCCTGCGTGTGGGACGGCACGGTGCGGATGATGCTCATCGTGCTTTCATCCAGCAGAAGTTCTGCCATCAGGCGGTCAAAGCCGTCGCCCGCCGCCATTTCCCGCAGCTTCTGATAACGCTCTTCGGACAGGAGCGGCTGCATCGGGTCGCCGCCGTAAAGCCACGCGTCAAGCGCATGGATGCAGCGGAGCAGCCCCGACGGTTCGCCCGGCTGGCGGGCAGAAAACTCGCTGCTGTTGATGGAGGCAGTCAGTGCGTCCTTGTCCAGCCCGGTTTTGACCAGCTGCTGCACGGTGTCGCGGATCATCTGGCGCAGCTCCTGCTCACTGCCATCGGCAATGTTGCGCAGGGTCAGCATCATGTACGGCTGCGCCATCGCGTTGTCCAGAGACATGCTTACATCCTGACACTTGCCCGTCGCCAGCAGCGCCTTCTTCAGCGGCGCGTCATTGCTGCCCGTCAGCACATCAAAGAGGATTTCCGTCGCCGTGACGCGCACCGTATCCGACCACGGCGCGACAATCTTCGCCAGCGTCAGCATGGTCTTGTCGGCAGTATCCTCCTCGACGCCGATTTCATACGCCTGTTCCGCTTCAGCGGCGAAGGGCTTCTGCATGGGAATTTCGTGCTTCTCGTCCAGGCGGTCGAAGCGGCTCAAGTACTCCTCCGCCAGCGTCAGCACCTTGTCCAGCGGAATCGCGCCATCAAGGAAAATACGCGCATTCGACGGGTGATAATAGCGGCGGTACATGCGCAGGAACTGCTCGTAAGTCAGGTCGGGGATGTGCTTCGGGTCGCCGCCGGAATTCCAGCCGTAGCAGTTGTCCGGGAAGAGGACATCCAGCGTCTTCTGGTAAATCTGCTCGTCCACATCGCTCATGGCGCCCTTCATCTCGTTGAACACAACGCCCTTGTACAGCGGCGCGCCGTTTTCGTCCAGCTCAATGTGCCAGCCTTCCTGATAGAAGATGTTCGGGTCTTGCAGGATGCGCGGCGCGAACACCGCGTCCAGATACACTTCCGTCAGGTTCAGGAAGTCCTGCTCGTTGCGGCTGGAGACGGGGTAAATCGTCTTGTCGGGGAAGGTCATCGCGTTCAGGAACGTCGCCATGCTGCTCTTCATCAGCTCGACGAACGGTTCACGGACGGGATACTTGGCACTGCCGCAGAGGACGGAATGCTCCAGAATGTGGAATACACCGGTCGAATCCTCCGGCAGGGTCTTAAACGCGACGCAGAATGTCTTGTTCACCTCGCCGTTATCCACCCAAACCAGCTGTGCGCCGGTCTTTTCGTGGTGCATTTCCACCATCTTTCCGTGCAGCTCTTCGCTTTCACGCACACGGTCAACGCAAAAGCCGTGACGCGCCGCAGTTTCGTTCAAATTCATCATGGGGACTCCTTTCCCTGTGACCCCAGGCGGGTCATTCATTTCCTTTATCATAGCACAACGGGCAGTTGAGTACAAGCGAGAATTGGCTGATTTTTGTCAAACGGTTATCGAATGCGCAGAAGTTCCGAAACATCCTTGCGCTTGGGGGCGGCAGGAGATTCCGCAGGCACGCCAATCGGAATCAGCGCCGACACGCTCTCCGTTTCCGGCAGATTCAGCACGGCCTTGACCTTCCCTTCGTCATAAATGCCGAGGATGACCGTGCCAAGCCCGGCATCATGCGCGGCGACGCAGAAAGCTTCCGCCGCCAGCCCTGCATCGAAGGACTGCCAGTGCGTGCCCTTGCTGGTGGTGAACGAGCCGTCGCGTTCATAGCCGCTGCGGTCGTTCACGGTCGTAAGGACAATCAGCGCGGGCGCGCCGTGCAGGGTATCAATGTTCTTTTGAAAGCCCATCGTGCATTCGTCCGCTACGCGGTCAATTTCCTCGCGCTTGGTCAGCAGGGTGTAGCGGGTGGTCTGGGAGTTCTTCCAGCTGGGCGCATACGCGGCGACGGCGACGATAGCGCGGATGGTGTCGGGCGACACAGGCGTTGGCTGGAACTTGCGGATAGAACGGCGGGCAGTGAGAGCGTTACTCATGAGGGTTGTCCTCCTTATCAGCAGATAAATGGATTTTGTGGATTTCGAGACGTGATTCATCGGGTTTTGTGATGCTTCCATGCTGATTATACGATTTCCAGATAAGAATGCGCCAAGATGCGCCGCGAATTTTTCATTCTGGCTAACGTGAATGAAACGCAGCGTAGCAGCGCTGCGCTAAGTGGAATGAGCGGATGCCAGAAAGGAAAAGGCGCAAGCAGATGGCGCAGATGAATCTGGAAATAGTATTATACTATTTCCAAATGAGAATGCGCCAAGATGCGCCGCGAATTTTTCGCTCTGGCTAACGGGAGTGGAATGCAGCGTAGCAGCGCTACGCTAAATGGAACGACCGGACGGCAGAGCGGAAAAGGCGCAAGCAGATGGCGCAGGTGAATTTGGAAATAGTATTATACCACATCCGCCGCGCACTGCATAGGATGGCGACAGGAAAAGAACAGCGGAACACATCCACCTATCAAAAACGCGCCTCCCGAAGTTTCCGGGAAGCGCGCTTTTGTCTGACAAGTTTTGAGAAAAATCAGTGGCAGCCCTTGCATTTGCCGCAGTCGCCGCCGCAGCTGCAAGCAGAATTGCCGCTTTTCTTGTCCTTGATCATCTTCCAGATGATTGCGCCAACAATCACCAGAAGTACACCGCCAACAATCCACGTTGCCATGATTCGTTCCTTTCTGCGCCTGTGCGGATGGAGGAAAACCGCTTTTGCGCGATAGAACATATGCCGGAGGGAAAGCGCAGATGATGCAGAACCCGCGCCAGCCCTCCGGCGTTCACAAGAGGGGTCTCAGAAAGCACCGGATGCAGCGGCGCTTTCCTCGGTTAAGCCCGATGGAAAATCAGGCAGAAACCTTCTGGGTGAGGTGGTTGTCGTTGTAAGGATTCTTACGAACGACCAGATACACCAGGCCAGCCAGCAGCAGGATGGCAATCGCCGTCGCAACGGTGAAGCCAGCGCCGCTGAAGAGCAGGCCAAGCTGATAGACAATCAGGGCGACGACGTAAGCGAACGCGCACTGATAGCCAACCGCAGCCAGCGTCCACTTGGCATTGTTGAACTCACGCTTCATTGCGCCGATGGCCGCGAAGCAGGGAGCGCACAGGAGGTTGAAAATCATGAAGGCATACGCCGCCAGACGGCCGTGACCGTTGGAGGACTCGTTGAACGCCGTCGCAATCGGGCTGAGGGCTTCCGCCTTCTCTTCCTCGGTCATGTCCTCGTCGTCAACAACGTCCGCCGCGTCATCCGCGCCATACAGGACGCCCAGAACGCCAACGACTTCTTCCTTCGCAACCAGACCCATGACCGTAGCGACCGTGGACGGCATATTGCCGAAGCCCAGCGGCTTGAACACCACGCTGACCGGGTTGCCGATCTTGCCAAGGATGGAGTTGTCCATATCCGCCACAGCGCCCCAAGAGCCAGCCGCGCGATCCATTTCAGGCGCGAGTTCCGGCGCTTCCTCGTCTTCTTCCAGCGTTCCAGCTTCCGCCTTCGCGTTGTAATCAGCCAGTTCCGTCTGGTAGGTCTGCTGCGCTTCAAGCTGCACGTCCGCCGCGGGCGCCCAGCCGTAGGTCTTCGCAAACCAAATCACAATAGAGGACAGGAGGATGACCGTGCCAGCGCGCTTGATGAAGCTCCAGCCACGCTCCCACACGCTGTGGAACACGTTGCGACCAGACGGGAAGTGATACGCCGGCAGCTCCATGACGAAGGGAGCCGGGTCGCCCGCGAACATCTTCGTCTTCTTCAGCATGATGCCGGAGATGACAATCGCCGCCACGCCGATGAAGTATGCGGACGTCGCAACCCACGCGCTGCCGCCGAAGACCGCCGCGGCAATCAGACCGATAATCGGCATCTTCGCGCCGCAGGGGATGAAGGTCGTGGTCATGATGGTCATCTTGCGGTCACGGTCGCTCTCGATGGTACGAGAAGCCATGATGCCGGGAACGCCGCAGCCAGAACCAATCAGCATCGGGATGAAGCTCTTGCCGGACAGACCGAACTTACGGAAGATACGGTCCATGATGAAGGCGATACGAGCCATGTAGCCGACGTCTTCAAGGATAGCCAGCAGGAGGAACAGCACCAGCATCTGCGGCACGAAGCCCAGCACCGCGCCGCAGCCGCCGACGATACCATCAACAATCAGACCGCTCAGCCAGCCCGCGCAGCCAACGCCGTCCAGCCACGTCTGAAGGTTGCCCTGCACGATTTCCGCAACGAACACATCATTCGTCCAGTCCGTCAGCAGGCTACCAATCGTCGTCACGGAAATGTAATACACAAGGAACATGATAAGCGCGAAAATCGGCAGCGCCAGCACGCGGTTGGTCACCACGCGGTCAATCTTGTCCGAAACGCTCAGACTGCCCTTCGCCTTGCCCTTCTTCACCGCGTTCTGCATCAAGGTGTTGATGTAGGCGTAACGCTGGTTGGTGATGATGGACTCGGCGTCGTCATCCATTTCCTTTTCGCAGGAGGAGACGGCTTCCTCAATGCCCTTCTTGACATCTTCAGACAGCTTCAGTTCCGCAACAACCTTCTCGTCGCGCTCGAACAGCTTCACGGCGTACCAGCGCAGGAAGCGCGGTTCAACCTTGCCGCCGATGAGGTCTTCAATATGCGCCAGCGCGTGTTCCACCGAGCCGGTGAAAACGTGCGGATGCTCGCCCATCGTGCGGTTCTTGGCAGCAGCGGCAGCCTTTTCAGCCGCCTTCACGCTGCCTTCGCCCTTCAGCGCGGAAGTCTCGACGATTTCCACACCCAGCGCTGCGCTCAGCTTCTTCATGTCGATCTTGTCGCCGTTCTTGCGGGACACGTCGATCATGTTCATCGCGATGACCATCGGCGTGCCGAGTTCGAGCAGCTGCGTGGTCAGGTAGAGGTTGCGTTCGATGGAGGTGGAGTCCACGATGTTCAGGATGGCATCAGGCTTGTCGTTCACCAGGTAGTTGCGGGCGACGACCTCCTCCAGCGTGTAGGGAGACAGGGAGTAAATGCCGGGCAAGTCCTGAATGACCACATCGTCATTGCCCTTGAGCTTGCCTTCCTTCTTTTCAACCGTAACACCCGGCCAGTTGCCGACGAACTGACGAGAACCCGTCAGCGCGTTGAACATGGTCGTTTTGCCGCAGTTCGGGTTGCCTGCGAGCGCAATCGTAATCGCCATTTTCGGCGCCTCCTTATGCGAATTTGTTGTGGCTAACCATGCCAGAGACTCTGCCCCTGCAGGGGCATTGCTCCTTGACCCTTTCGCGCGATTGCGTTGAGCGCGCTTCCATACTGTATGCGCGTGGAAGGCTTGGAACGACGCGAAATCAGGTTTTATCGTAAGGGAAACAGAATTACTGAACCTCGATCATTTCCGCATCCGCCTTGCGCACGCTCAGCTCATAGCCGCGCACGGTCAGCTCCATCGGATCGCCCAGCGGCGCAACCTTGCGCACATGGACTTCCGTCCCGCGGGTCAGTCCCATGTCCATGATGCGGCGCTTGACGGCACCTTCACCATGCAGGCGGACAACCACCGCGGTTTCCCCGACCTTGACATCCTTCAGGGTTTTCATGCCTTCTGCCTCCTTTTCCTCAGTTCACCAGCACACGCATAGCCATGGATTGGCTCAACGCAACACGGCTATCCTTGACAGCGCAAATCAGATTGCCGCCCATTTTGCTGACGACCGTCACTCTTTCGCCCATCACGAAGCCCAGCTCCGCCAGATGCTGACGCACCTCATCCTGTCCGGTGATTTTGCCAATCACGCCAGACTCGCCAATTTCCACCATGCCCAACGGCATCATGTTCCATGACCTCCTTGTGTCAGTCCTTTTGCGGATAGTTTATTCCAACTAATCCGGCGATTCGCAAGCGTTAGTTTAGCATAACTAATAGGCTATGTCAAGCGTTTTTCGCGTGTTTTTTTGTTTTTTGTCCACCTTTTTTCTGGTCTTTGCATCGTTTGCCCCATTCGGGGGAATGCTGACCAGCAAAAACAAAGGGCAGCTCTGCTTTGCAGGGAAATCAGATACTTTTCCGAACAAAATCGAACCACCCCCTATCAAAAACTTCTGATTATCACCACTATGGCTTAAAGTGCCGAAGGGAGCACGAAGAAAGCCCCTTTGTCACCTCCGCCGAGGCGAAATCCCCTGCATGATCATGCGATTCTATCAGAAAATGAAAACCGCAAAAAAGAGGTGCGAGAATGAAGGAATGGGCGGTCTGGATGGCGAACAAGATGGAGGAGCAATTGCTGCGGATGGAGCAGCTGCGGCTCAGTGAATTTGTTGCATATGAGAAGAACTGGAAGAAGCGTCTTCTGATGCAGTTTGTAGGCGGAATTGCAAGAGGATTAGGGACAGCGGTTGGGTTTACGCTTCTGGGCGCGCTGGTGGTGTGGCTGCTGCAAGGACTGGTGCAAAGGAATCTGCCGATTATTGGGGATTTCCTGACCCAGCTGCTGAACCTCGTGGAAGGCAAGGGCAGCGGCAGCTAAAGCGTCCCCGCCCGTAACTTCGCGCTTCCGCAGAAGCACCCCAAGCTGCTCTATCCGCCATTTCCTCATTGTCGCGTCAATGGGCGCGACCTGATTCCGCCGCTTCCCAAATCATCATCACCAGAAAGGGCTATCATCACCATGCGCAAACCCGTTTCCCAAAGGCTGATGCCTCTCCTGCTCATCCTCCTGACCCTCGCGCTTGACCGCTTCACCAAAGCCCTCGCCGTCGCGCTGCCGGATGAGCGCACCCTCATTCCCGGCGTTCTCCGCTGGATTTATGCCGAAAACACCGGCATGGCGTTCAGCCTGTTCAGCGGACAGTCGTGGATGCTGGGCGTGGTGTCCGTCATCGCGGTTATCGCCGGATGGCTCGTCCTCCGCCGCTATCAGCTCAGCGGATGGAGCAGAACCGCGGCGGCGCTGATGATTGGCGGCGCGCTTGGCAACGCCTACGACCGCTTGGCGCTGGGCTATGTCGTCGATATGCTGGATATCACCCTGTTCCCCTTCGCAGTGTTCAATATTGCGGACGCTGCGCTCGTCGTCGGCACAGTGCTGATGGCGTACTGCATCGTATTCCGCACGGAAGATTGGAGGAAAATCAATCATGACGCAAATGATGCCTGACTCACTCGAATCGCGCACTATCTCCATCCCCGGCGACGGGCGGCGGCTGGATGTTGCCCTGTCCGAAGCCGCCGGGCTGACGCGCTCGCGGGTGGCGGCGCTGATGGCGGACGGAAACGTCACAGTGGACGGGAAAGTCGAGACGAAATCCGGCGCAAAGGCAAAACAGGGTCAGATTGTTATCCTGACAATTCCCGCGCCAAAGCCCGCCGTCCCCGTCGCGCAGGAAATTCCGCTCACGATTCTCTATCAGGATGACGACCTCGCCGTCGTCCTGAAGCCCTGCGGCATGGTCGTTCACCCTGCCGCCGGCAATGAGGACGGCACGCTCGTCAACGCGCTCCTGCACCACCTTGACCACTTGAGCGGCATCGGCGGCGAACTGCGCCCCGGCATCGTCCACCGGCTGGACAAGGACACCAGCGGTCTGCTGCTCGTGGCAAAGAACGACCAGAGCCAACTCGCCCTCAGCCGCCAGTTGCAGGAGCGGCAGATGGAGAAGCACTACCGCGCGCTGGTTGAAGGGAATCTGCGGGAGGACAGCGGGCGCATCGACCAGCCCATCGCGCGGAGCAAGAAAGACCGCAAGAAAATGGCGATTGACCCCGAAGGCCGCCCGTCGATTACGGACTGGACGGTGCTTGCGCGCGGGCGGAACGTGACGCTGCTGGACGTCCACATTCTGACCGGGCGGACGCACCAAATCCGCGTGCACATGAAGTCCATCGGGCATCCGGTCTGCGGCGACCCGATTTACGGCTCAGGGAAGGGCGTAAAAGTTCCCCGGCTGATGCTCCACGCGTACACGCTGTCCTTCACGCACCCAAGGACGGGGGAAAGGATGACGTTCACCGCGCCGCTGCCGGAGGAGTTTGTGCAGGGGCTAAAGGGGAACGGGATTGAATTGGATTCTTGAACGCAAAAAGCGCAACCGATTTTCGTCGATTGCGCTTTGAGAGAATATGAGCAAGTTTATTTTGATTTCTTTAAGGCACAACCGCACAAATGAGGTGGTGCCTTAACAATCGAATTTGCTTCCTTTTTACTGCGACACAGTGAACAGCGCAAAGAAATACCCTTTCTTCTCCATAAGCTCGTCGAAGCTGCCCGCCTCGGCGATGCGTCCGTCCTTCAGGACGAGGATGCCGTCATAGCGGTGGAGCAGGGATTCCTCCAGCGTATGCGTCACGATGATGCGGGTCATACCATGCAGGTCAAGAATATCGCTTGTGACCTGATAGGCCGTTTGTGCGTCCAGCGAAGCCGTTACCTCGTCAGCCAGAAGGACGGAGGATTTTTTCAGCAGGCTTCGGGCAATGGATATGCGCTGCTTTTCGCCGCCGGACAGCCCGCTGCCGCCCTCGCCGCAGAGATAGTCTTCTCCCCGTTCCGCGATCAGCCCCGTTAGATGGGCGCGGCGCATCGCCTCGTCAAGCTCCTGCCGTGGGAAACTGCGGAACATGGAAACATTATCCTTTATGGAGGCATTGAACACGAATACATTCTGTTGTATGGCTGAAATCGTTTCATACAGCGATTCCGGGGCGATACTGCGAAGCTCCGTTCCGTCGAGCAAGATGCTTCCAGCATATTCCCTGCTCCCCGCCATCAACAGATGAAGCAGCGTTGATTTTCCGCTGCCACTGCCGCCTACAATGGCATAGGCTTTGCCGACCTTAAACTCGGCGGAGAGCTCGTGCAGCACATCCTTTTCTCCGTCATAGCTGAACGACACCTGTTCGAGACGAATGCCCTTCTCCAGCCGGGAAAGCGTCGCGCTGCCGCCAGAGGTGGGATTCTTTTCCAGCGCCGTCGCCAGCTTGTCGATCAGCCCCAGCGCCGCCTTGCGGCTTGCCAGCAGCCCCGGCAGCTCCGCGATGGGCTGAATCATAAAATTCATCAGGTTTACGAAAATAATCAGAACACCGGGGGTCAATCCATAGCCGGACAGAGCGAGGTACGCTCCAATGAGAAACACACCAAGCTGCGCAAAAATGCCCGTCACAGCGCCGATCATACCCACGAGGATCTTGATCCTCCGCTTGCTGAACTTATCCCCCTCCAAAGCCCGGTTGCTTTCGGCAAAGAGCTTATAGACTTCCTTCTCCGCCTTGAAGCTCTTAACGACCGAGAATCCGCTGAGGCAGTCGTGCAGCGCGGCGGTAAAGTCCTTGTTTCGCTCCGACACACGCTTTTCAGCTTCTTGCAGCTTATTTCCCGTCAGGAGGGAAGCGACCAGCGGCAAAATCGTAACGCCGATGGCGATGGCGGTCATAACCGGGGAGTACCACAGCATCATGGCGAGCGCGCCGATGAATGTCACGGTTTTTGTGATCAGGGAAAGCTGCTGCGCAAGATAGTCCGCCTCTATGCTGCCTGCGTCGTTGGTCAGAGCCGAAAGATAGGCAGCCGTACTCTCGTCCCGAAAGGATGAAATGCTCTTTTCCGTGAGCTTCTGAAAGGCGAAATCTTTATACTGCCGCATGGCTCTCTCAATAAAGCGGGGCTGCGAAATATAGTCCAGCAGAAACGCCGCTACACAAAGCAGCACAAACCCTCCGCTGATTTTTGCGAGCGTTCCGATGGCAAGCGCACCAGGAACACCGGATGCTGCATCGATAAGCTGCTGCATGATCCACGAAAGAATCAGATTGAGCGTGCCTGCAACCAATGCGCCAAAGACAGCGACGCAGAGAGCAGGGATGTTCCGACGATAAAACTGCGCTGAGAGTTGCTTTTTCAGCGGTTTATTCTTCATGGTCATTTACCTTCCTCCACATAGTAGAGAGTATATCGTCCCCGATGGCAGCAAGCGTGCACACTGTTTATCTTGTCGAGGAAGCTGCTCTTGTCCTCATTTCTCAACCCGGAAAGAACACGATCTCCCCAAAGCAGGAAGGGAGGCTCTGCCTGCTTCGGCAGAGCCTCCCTGGGCAGCATCCGTTGTGCCGGAAAGGCAGTGAATTATTCCACAACCTTCGCGCCGGCAGCGATCGCGTCTTCCTTGGTTCTGAAGAACTGCCAAGTGCTTTCCACGGTGGGGGTGATTTCCTTCTGGTCGCGGATGTACTGCGCCAGAATGTTACGCACCTGACCGTTATCGTTGCCCAGCGTATCGCCAGTGTACATATCCGTGAGGCTGTAATCCTCAGGAGTCAGACCAGCCGCCTGCATGAAGCCGGCGCCGCCGGTGAAGCGGTAGTTGTTCATCACCACGGAGAACACCTGATCAGGCGCCACGGGCTGACCCTGATACTGCATGTTCTGGATGCGCTTTCCTTCAGGCGCATAGTAGTGGATTTCGTAGTACAAACCGTAGATTTCATCGGTGTAGTAGCCACCGCCAAGGTAATCGGGGTTCGACGCACTGGTGTAGTTGGTGGTAGCATGCTCCAGCCACAGCCGCAGCTGTTCGCCGGTCATGTTCACGCGATAGAGCCAGTTTTCAAACACGTACAGCTGATACAGCAAACGCATCGGAACGTCGCCCGCAGGAATCAGGTCGCGAACCTCGGCGCCGCTGGTCAGAGGCGCGCAGATGGACAGCTGCGCAGGAACCGCAGACAGCTGCGCCTTGTTCAGCAGATCCATCAGCGCGGTGGGCTGCAGGGAGATGTTCTCATTGGAGAAAGCGCCGGTAGCAGTGCCCAGAGGCTGATCCAGATAAGCCTGCAGCTCCTCGTTGTAGGGAGCCAGCGCCGTGGCAACCTTCTGATTTTCCACCAGGCCTTCCTGATCCGCCAGGAAACGGTAGCCGTTTTCAGCCGTCACAGGGGTCACGGTCTTGGTCGCCGGGTCGTAGGCGAGCTTCATGAAGCCCAGGCCTTCACCGGCGCCACCTGCCAGCACGGGCACAACCTTGCCCTCGGCATTGAGGATGTCCTCACGGTAGTCGGTCTTATGGAAGTGACCATACACAACCGCGTCAATCCCGGTAGTCAGGTTAATCATTGCGCGAACCTGGTTTTCGTAGTCCGCGGGGTTGTTGCCATCGGTAGAAACAGCGTCTTCCACGCCGGAGTGCGCCACGACAATCACCACGTCGCAGCCCTCCTGCTCGCGCAGGATCGGCACGAAGTGCTCAACCGTGGGGACCAGATTGCGGAAGTCGATGCCCTCATAGTGGGACTCAACCTCCCAAGCGGGGATGTTGGGCGTATCCATGCCGATGACGCCAACCTTCACGCCCTCAAATTCCTTGACGATGTAAGGGACGCCCATCCAGGAATCCCACTCGGTGCCCTGCGCCACAAAGTTGGCGGCGGACATGGGCACGAAATGCTCCTCGCCGTTGTCGGGGCTCATCACATACTCAATCTGACGCTTGAGAATCGGCAGATCGTTGTTGAACTCGTGATTGCCCAAGCACCACATGTCGTAGTCCATCAGGCGCAGCGCCTTCATCATGGGATCGTCCTTTTCAGGAGCGAAGTAGGAGTAGTAATAGGTCATGGCAGAGCCCTGCACGGTATCGCCGCCATCCACCAGAATGACGTTCTCTTCCGTAGCACGAACCTGCTCGATCATGGAAGCGATCATGGACAGACCCACGTTCGGAGAAGGTTCGCCAGTGGCGTAGTTGATGGGCAGCACTTTGCCGTGCACGTCGCTGGTCGCGATGACGGTAATCATGATGGGGTCCGCATTCTCTGCGAACGCCGCGCAGCCCACCAGGGGGAGAATCATGGTCAGCGCCAACAGAAGGGACAGGAGCTTCTTCATGATGGGCACCTCTTTTCCTTATTTCCCGCTCGAAGCAGGATTAAAATAATTATATTCCATATTCTTTCGTTTGTAAACAGCGCCGCCAGATGCAGCCTTCGCCGCGCCAAGGGGTTGGTTTGTCGGAAAATGAATTTTTCGTCGAATTCAGTTGCAAATGCGGCAGATGAACCAATTGAAAGTCAAGTTTTTTGCAAGCCGTAGGCAGCACGAACACCATTGCCGACAGCGAGACAAATTGCGCTGGCGTGGTGACAATAATATATTTTGTGTTCTGTAATTTATAGGTGGCAGGCAGAAATCAAGGGTTGTCTCGGAATCTTCTTCTGCAAAATAAAGGGGCGGCGGGGGAACGAGATGGAGGAATCATTCACATATAAAAAACAACGGTGCATTTGACTTTGTTGCGCCGTTGTTTTCTGTTCTTACAGGAATCAATAAGCAAAAACGCCCACCCAAAACAAAAAACCAATAATCAATGAAATAACCGTCAGTGTGGTGAAAAACACACAACATTTCTTTATCGTTCGCAACTGTTGCAGCATACCATAGAAAGTATACTCCAGCCTCTCGTTTTCAGTAAGTCCGGCATCATAAATTCTGAAAAATTCGCCCGTTACAACTCCGTTCACATCTTGATATTCTCGAATGCCGTCGGGAAGCGCTTCACCATTTTTCTTCAATTGCCGAAACTGTTTGTTTTCTTCTTTTGAGCAAGCAATATCCTGCAGGAAGTGCATGTCGAGCCAAATATTTTGCAAGTTTTTCTTCATATCTATTGGTTCTTTTGCCATAATCCTTTTTCCGCCTTTCGATTGTTATAAAAAACAGTCCTGCCCTTCTTAAACCAGAAAGGCAGGACTGCGGGATTTGAATTACTTCAGTTCCGCGAAGTACTTGATGGTGCGAACCATCTGAGAGGTGTAGGAGTTCTCGTTGTCGTACCAAGACACGACCTGCACCTGATAGGTGTCGTCGTCGATCTTCGCGACCATGGTCTGGGTAGCGTCGAACAGGGAGCCATAGCGCATGCCGATGACGTCGGAAGACACGATCGGCTCGGTGTTGTAGCCGAAGGACTCGGAGGACTGCGCCTTCATGGCGGCGTTCACGGAGTCAACGGTCACGTCGCTGCCCTTGACAACAGCAACCAGAATGGTGGTGGAGCCGGTGCAGACCGGGACGCGCTGAGCAGAGCCGATCAGCTTCTTGTTCAGTTCCGGGATAACCAGACCGATCGCCTTCGCAGCGCCGGTGGAGTTCGGAACGATGTTCTGCGCGCCAGCGCGGGCACGACGCAGGTCGCCCTTGCGATGCGGGCCGTCCAGAATCATCTGGTCGCCGGTGTACGCATGAACGGTGGTCATGATGCCGGACACGATCGGATACTTGTCGTTCAGAGCCTTCGCCATGGGCGCGAGGCAGTTGGTGGTGCAGGAAGCAGCAGAGATGATCTGGTCTTCCGCGGTCAGGGTGTCGTTGTTGACGTTGTAGACGATGGTCTTCAGGTCATTGCCAGCGGGGGCAGAGATGACGACCTTCTTCGCGCCAGCCGCGATGTGCGCCATGGACTTTTCCTTGGAGCAGTAGAAGCCGGTGCACTCCAGCACGACGTCCACGCCCAGCTTGCCCCACGGAGCATCCGCCGCGTTCTTTTCGGCATAGATCTTGATTTCCTTGCCGTCCACGATGATGGAATCTTCGGTTGCTTCCACGGTGTGCAGGTTTTCACCGATCTTGCCGCAGTAGGAACCCTGAGCGGTGTCATACTTGAGCAGGTGAGCCAGCATCGCGGGAGAGGTCAGGTCGTTAATCGCGACCACCTCGTAGCCCTCAGCGCCGAACATCTGACGGAACGCCAGACGGCCAATACGGCCAAAGCCATTGATAGCAACTTTCACTGCCATTGGAATATACCTCCTTTAGTCGTTCAAACGGGGTTATACTATTTCCAGATAAGAATGTGCCAAGATGCGCCGCGAATTTTTCACTCTGGCTAACGGGAGTGCAACGCAGCGTAGCAGCGCTACGCTAAGTGGAACGACCGGACGCCAGAGGGGAAAAGACGCAAGCAGCTGGCACAGGCGAATCTGGAAAGAGTATCATTTCCCACCTCATATTCTACCCAATTTGCCGCCATTTTGCAAGAGGTTGCGCAGGATTTCCATCACTTTTGACACTTTTTTGACGCTTTTTTTTGAAATTCTCTCATCCGTTCCCCTCTTCTTGCCCCCTATACCAATAAGAATAGGGGAATTTCTCGTCCGTGATGTCCAGCTGTTTGACGTTCAGATTTCCATTTTCGTCCACATCGAGATTGCCATACTCATCGTATGTCCCATACGGGCTGAATCCGCCACCGCCTTCGCTGTTTAGGAATGACAATGATTTGCAGAATACCCCGTCTGCAATTTCTACTTCGTCGTCAAACGCCATTCCGTAGCGGTAGGTCATGCCGTCGGTGCAGCGCAGGACGATTGTCGGAACGCGCGCCTTGCCGCTCCAGTAAAGATTGCTGTCCTCCAGCGTCTGCACGACGCTCCATGTGCCGTGATAAGGCTGTGCGCCTGCTATGTCCGAGGTGTAGAATCGCCCATCCGCGTCCAAACGGAGATAGCAGTACCAGATTTCGCTGCCGCCGTCAAACTGCCAGCTGCCGACGATTTTTGCCTCCTCGTCCGGCAGTTCCACGTCATCAAACACCACGTCACGCTGCGGCACGAAGCCACGGGTGATTTTGCCGTCTACCGTCGCTTCAACGTAGATATACGCCCAGCCGCTCGGATGGCTCAATGCCGTCAGCTTCGTCCCGGCAGGCAGTTCCGCCTGATGATATTCGCTGACGTTCGGGTCGTCGGTCAGATAGGTAGCATATGCCGTCAGCATCGGCACGCGCACGAGGTCAGCCGTCCACTCGTCGCCGTGCTTGCCTAACTGCGCCCAGCCGAATCGGCTCGTCCGCAGGCTGACGCGGTACTCAATCAGCGACCAGTCGCCCACGGTGAGGTACAGCTTATAATCGTCGCCCGTGCTGACGGACGCTTTTCCCTTCGCCGCGCGGTAAGAGGACGTGTCCGGCGCGGAATACACGGCATAGGACTTCTTGCCGCTCTTCTGCCCCGAAACCACCTCCGGATACAAACAGGCGAAGTATTGCAGCCCTTCGTTCGCCTCGTTAAATCGGCGCACGTCTTCAACCCCGCGTTTCGGCATATTGTGAATATTGAAGCTGCCCAGCGTGATTCCCACCGGCCACACGGCACTTTCCTCGCCCTGCGTCACCTGATAGATGTATTCTGCTATCCGCTCCACCTTCACATCGCCCATCTGCGCTTCCATCAGCGTGTAAAAGGTTCTCCCCTCATTGTTGTGCTGCAACTCAAAATAGTACCTTTCGTCAATATCCGGGTACGCCAATTCAAAGCCGTTCTTCGTGCGTGTGATTTTGGGATAACCCGTCTCGTCCAGTTCCGACGGCTGATAGACGGCAGTCGTCGAGAAAATAGCGTCCTTCCAGCCGTCTTTCACCTCATCCACCGCGACCAGCTGATTGTGATAGCGGCTGGTCAGAATCGTGTGGGTCGTGGCGGCTTTTCTGTTGTAATCGCTCACCAAGCCGGTATACTCGTCGTAGTCATGTGTCTGCTCCACCATCGCCAGCAATTGCCCGTTCAGATTCCAGCTGTTTGCAGATGCGGCGGGCAGTGCCACAGCCAGCGTCAAGCACAAAATCAGCAGTATCCACCGTTTCTTCATCGTTCGCAGCTCCTTTGCATTATTGAATCGGCAGCGTCATTTGGCGCACGCTTCCGTCCGCCGTTGCCACCCAATTGCCGTATCTGTCCACCGCGCCATAGGGGACGTAGGTGCATCCGCCCTCCCCGTAGGCGAGATTCACCAGCGGCAGGGTCAACCCTTCGCCATCCTCCTCCGTTGTGGACACGATATAGTCCACGCCGACGCGCATTGTCATGCTGTCGCTGTAATTCAGCGCCAGGATGCTTTCTGTCGAAATCCAGAGGTTGTCCTCCCCAGCCATCGGATTCCGCACCACGCACCACGTTCCGCCGTAGGGCTGTGCGCCGTCGTCATCCGAGCAGTAGAAGCGTCCGTCCGCATCCAGCCGGAGATAGAAATAGCCGATTTCGCTACCGGAATACAGATACCAGCTTCCGACATATTTCGCCGCTTCGTCCGGCTGTTCCACATCGTCAATCACCACGTCGCGCCGCGGCACAAACCCGCACATCGGCTTGCCGTCCACCGTCGCTTCTACGTAGGCATATGCCCAGTCGTCGCTCACGCCCAGCAAATACCACATCGTCAGCTTCGTCCCGGCGGGCAGTTCCGCCTGATGGTACTCGCTGACGTGCGGATCGTCGGTCAGGTAGGTGTCATACGCCGTCAGCATCGGGATATGCAGGCGCTGGCTCTGGGTCGGCTGACCAATCTTTACCCAGCCAAAGCGGCTTGTCCGCAGGCTGACGCGGTATTCAATCAGCGACCAGTCTCCTTCGGTGCAATACAGGCGATACTCATCCCCCGTGCTGAACGACGCTTTCCCTTTCGCCGCGCGGGACGCCTCCGTACTCGGCGCGGCATAGACCGGGTACGACTGCTTGCCGCTTTTCTTCCCCGGAACATTCTGCGCGCCAATCCAGCCCACAGCGTCGTAATTCTCGTACAGCGCCATGCTGCTGTATACATCGCGCATCCGCCGCACGTCGCCCACGCCGCGGCGGGGCATATTGTGGATGTTGAAGTTTTCCAGCGTGACTTCCGTCACCCACATTGCGCTGTCTTCGCCCTGCGTTACCAGATAGCGGTAGGATTCCTGCCGCTCCACCTCCACGCCGCCCATCTTCGCATACGTCAGCGTATACGCTGTTTCGCCCCGGTCATTGTTGATGCGCTCAAAGCGATACAGTTCTTTCACCTTCGGATACGCCAACTCAAAGCCGTTATTGATGCGCGCGAGCTTCGGCTTCCCGGATGTGCTCTGCTCCGACGGCTGATAAACGGCGGTCGTCGAATAAATCACGCCCTCCCAACCGTCTGCGCCCTTTTCCGCCGCAATCAGCTGATTGTGATAGCGGCTCTGCATGATGATGCGCGCGCTATTCTCCTTCCGCGCATAATCATCCGCCAAATGATAATAGTCGTCATAATCATTCGTGTTCGACACAAGCGGCACCAAGGCCTCGGGCAAGCCCCAGCCGTTCGCGGAGGCAACAGGCATTACCATCATCATCAAGGGCAAAATCAGCAGAATCCACCGTTTCTTCATCGTTCTCAGCTCCTTTGGAGGTATTTCCCTACCTAAATAAACGCATCAAGGCGCAGTTTCCCTGCGAAGTACCAAAAATCTTGAAAAATGTTCTGCCAGTTCATTCTGAATCCATCTTTCTATGGTATGATGGCGGACGCAAACGGAAAAGGAGGGATTGAAACCCATGCTACGGATTTTGAAACACCTCAGGTGGAAAGAGTGGCTGCTCGTCGCCGCCTGTGTAGTGCTGATTGTGGGGCAGGTGCAGCTTGACTTGGCCTTGCCTGATTATATGTCGGAAATCACCCGTTTGGTGCAGACGGAAGGCAGCCAGATGAGCGATATTCTGCTCGCAGGGGGCAAGATGCTGCTGTGCGCGCTGGGGTCAATGCTGCTGACGGTCTGCACGACATTCTTTACCGCACAGATTGCATCACGCTTCTCCGCTCGGCTGCGCGGCGAAATGTACCGCAAGGTGGTCGGCTTCTCAAACGAGGAAATCAACCGTTTCTCCACAGCCAGCCTGATTACCCGCACGACCAACGACATTTCGCAATTGCAGATGTTCTTTTCCTTCGGGATGCAGTCGCTGATTAAAGCGCCGATTATGGCGTTCATTGCCGTGGGCAAAATCAGCACGAAGAGCTGGGAATGGTCACTGCTGACAGGCGGCGTGATTGCGTTCGTGTGCGTGCTGCTGGTGTTCATTATGCTCTACGCCGTGCCGCGCATGAAGAAAATGCAGGCGCTGACGGACAACCTGAACCGCATCACGCGTGAGAACCTGACGGGCTTGCAGGTCGTGCGCGCCTACAATGCGGAAAATTATCAGGAGGGCAAATTCGCCAAGGCAAACGAGGAAATGACCCGCAACAGCCAGCAGGCGAATATCGCCATGTCCGTCATGAATCCGGGCATGAATCTGGCAATGAACGGCTTGACGCTGGGCATTTACTGGATCGGTGCGGCGCTCATCAGCGCAATTGCGGTCACGTCGCCCGCCGCGATGATGGAACGCATCGGGTTGTTCTCGGACATGGTGGTCTTTATGCAGTACGCGATGCAGGTCATCATGGCATTCCTGATGCTGGTGATGATTTTCGTCATGCTGCCGCGCGTGACCGTTTCCGCGGGCCGCGTCAATGAGGTGCTGGACACGAAGGCACGCATTGTGGACGGTAAGGAAACGCAGGGCAAGCCCGGAATGAAGGGCGAAATTGAGTTCCGCGACGTCTCCTTCCGCTATCCCGATGCCGACGGCGACACCATCCACCACATCTCCTTCACCGCACATCACGGACAGACGGTTGCCCTCATCGGCGCAACTGGCTGCGGCAAGAGCAGCATCATCAACCTGATTCCGCGCCTGTATGACGCAACAAGCGGGCAGGTGCTGGTAGACGGCGTGGACGTGCGTGACTACACGCAGGACGCCCTGCGCAGCAAGATTGGCTTTGTGCCGCAGAAGGCGTTCCTGTTCTCCGGCACGGTCAGCAGCAACGTCGGCTACGGCGAGGACAATGCGTCGGGCGCTGCCATCCGCAAGGCGGTTGCTGTCGCGCAGGCGGCGGAATTTGTCGAATCCCCGGAGGTCGGGTATTCCGGCACAGTCGCGCAGGGCGGCTCGAACTTCTCCGGCGGGCAGAAGCAGCGTTTGTCCATTGCCCGCGCAGTGGCGCGCGACCCGGAAATCCTCGTCTTTGACGACTCCTTCTCCGCGCTGGACTACAAGACCGACCATGCATTGCGTCAGGCGCTCCGCGAGCAGACCAGCGGCACGACGAACATCATCGTCGCACAGCGCATCGGTACGATTCGCGACGCGGACTGCATCCTCGTCATTGAGGACGGCGCGATTGTCGGCAAGGGCACGCACCGCGAGCTGATGGAAAACTGCAAGGTCTATCAGGAAATCGCGTATTCTCAGCTGTCGAAGGAGGAACTTGCGTCATGAGTGAAACGAAACGCCGTCCGGGCGGTCATCCCGGAATGCGCGGGCCGGGCGTACCGGGCGAAAAGGCGAAGGACTTCCGCGGTTCGCTGGGGAAGCTCATCCGCCACTGCAAGCCCTTCTATCCGGTCATTTGCATCGCGATTCTGGGCGACTTGGCGGGCGTCATTATCCGCCTGATCGGCCCGAACAAAATCAGCGAAATCACCAACCTGATTACCGCCGGGCTGCGCGGCGAGATTGACATGCCCGCCATCCAGAAAATCTGCATCACGCTGATAATTCTCTACGTCGTCGGCGCGCTGCTGAGTTTTATGACGGGGCTGGTGATGACCGTCGTCACACAGAAGGTCAACCGAGGCTTGCGTGACGGCATATCCCACAAAATCAACCGCCTGCCGGTCAGCTACTTCCAGTCCACCTCCACCGGCGACGTGCTCTCCCGCGTCACCAACGACGTGGACACCATCGGGCAGACGCTGCAGAACAGCCTGACCAGCCTTGTCTCCGCCGTGACGATGTTCATCGGCAGTGTCGTCATGATGCTCTCGACGAACTGGATCATGGCGCTGACGGCGATTGTGTCGTCGATGCTGGGCTTCGGGCTGATGCTGGGCATCATGAGCCGCTCGCAGAAGTACTTCGTCGCGCGCCAGCGGTGGCTGGGCGACCTGAACGGCCATATTGAAGAAATCTACACAGGGCACAATGTCGTCCGCCTCTTCGGCGCAGAGCAGCGCGAACAGCAGGCGTTCGACCGCATCAACAGCAAAATGCAGGAGACAGACTGGAAGAGCCAGTTCATGTCCGGCCTGATGATGCCGCTGATGGGCTTCATCGGCAATTTCGCGTATGTGGCGGTCTGCGTCGTCGGCGCGGTGCTGGCGATGAACGGCACGATTTCCTTCGGCGTGATTGTCGCTTTCATGATGTATGTGCGCCTGTTCACCTCGCCCCTGAGCCAGTTAGCACAGGCGGCGACGAACCTGCAATCCGCAGCGGCGGCGGCAGAGCGCGTCTTTGAGTTCCTCGAAGCGAAGGAAATGCCCGACGAATCCCACCTGCCCGCGCAGACGAAAACCGTCCGCGGCGAAGTGGCGTTCGACCACGTCCGCTTCGGCTACACGCCGGATAAAATCATCATTCACGACTTCTCCGAGCATGTGCAGCCGGGTCAGAAGGTTGCCATCGTCGGTCCGACCGGCGCGGGCAAAACTACGATGGTCAATCTGCTGATGAAGTTCTATCCGTTGGGCGGCGGCGAAATTCGCATTGACGGCGTGCCGCTGTCGCAGATGACGCGCGAGCATGTGCACGACCTCTTCGGCATGGTCTTGCAGGACACTTGGCTCTTCGAGGGCAGCATCCGCGACAACCTCTGCTACGGCAAGGAGGGCATTACGGACGAGCAGCTTGACCAAGTGACCCGCGCAACGGGGCTGTACCACCTTATCCACACCCTGCCGGAGGGTTACGATACCCTGCTTTCCGACAAACTGAACCTCTCCGCCGGACAGAAGCAGCTGATGACGATTGCCCGCGCGATGATTGAAAACGCGCCGATGCTGATTCTCGACGAAGCAACGTCCTCCGTCGATACACGCACAGAAATGCTGATTCAGCAGGCAATGGACACGCTGACGAAGGGACGTACCTCGTTCGTCATTGCGCACCGCCTTTCCACCATCAAGAATGCGGACAAGATTCTGGTCATGCGCCACGGCGACATCATCGAATCCGGCACGCACGAAGAACTGCTGCAAAAAGGCGGCTTCTACGCCGAGCTGTACAACTCGCAGTTCGAGCAGGCGTAACACATTTTCCAACTGCATAACAACCCCGGCAGCACACAAGGACGATTGTCCAGCGGCTGCCGGGGCTTTTCTATTGCGGCAGGATACGCTCTCCGTTTTTCCCCTGCAATGAAAAAGACCAGCATTGAGAGAAAACCTTCTCCCATGCTGGTCGGTCGCGCCCATTTGGCGCGACAATGTTGAGTTGGTCAAAAGAGCAGCTTGGGGGCGCGTCTGCGGACGCGCAAAGTTACTGGCAGGGACGCTTCGCTGCCTGCACCTTTGTTGAGCGCGTTGGGCATACTGGTCGCCCGCGGAACAGTTGGGGCGTTGCCCCAAGCCCCAGCAGGGGCGCCGCCCCTGCACCCTGCAAGGGGGAATTTCCCCCTTGACCCCTTTCGCGCGATTGAGTTGGTCGCTTTTCCCATACTCCTTCCGCGTGTTTATCCGATTATTTTGCTTCCTGCCCTAAATTTTTCCGTGCGGCGGAAAGCATCAGCTTCACGCGATTGAGCTGATTCACCTCACTCGCGCCGGGGTCAAAGTCCACCGCGCAGATATTCGCCTGCGGATACTTCTTTCTCAGCTGCTTGATAACCCCCTTGCCCACCACATGGTTCGGCAAGCACGCAAACGGCTGAATACACACAATATTCGGCACGCCCGTCAGCAGCAGTTCCGCCATTTCGCCCGTCAGGAACCACCCTTCGCCGTACTGGTTGCCCTGCGAAAGGAACGGGTCGGACAGCTCCGCAATCTGCTCAATATGCATCGGCGGTTCAAAGCGCTTGGACTTTTCCAGCGCCTTGAGTGCGGGACGCCGCAGCGCGCGAATGCCCTTCACGCCCAGTACCGCACTCGCTTCACTTGTCCAGCCCTTGCCTAAATATTCGTGCTTGAACTTGCCGTTGTAAACGGAGTAGTTCATGAAGTCCATCAGGTCGGGCACAACGGCTTCCGCGCCCTCTTCTTCCAGCAAATCGACCAGATGGTTATTCGCCACGGGCATATACTTCACCAGAATTTCGCCGACGATGCCCACGCGCGGCTTCCTCATGTCCTCGTGAATCGGCAGATGGTCAAAGTCGTCCACCAACTGCTGGCAGATGTCGCCGTAGCGTCCCGTGCCGTTCACCAGATGGTCGATGATCTTCTGCGACCATATTTCCGCCAGCCGGTTGGCGCTTCCCGCCTCGATTTCGTAGGGGCGCACCCGGTACAGGCAGCGCATCAGCAAATCGCCGAAAACAATCGCCTGTGCCGCGCCGATGAGCATCGGCAGGGTGAAGCGGAAGCCCTCGTTCGTTTCCATGCCGTTGGCGTTAATGGAGATAACCGGGATATGCCCCAGTCCGGCTTTCGCCAGCGCGCGGCGGATGAAACCGACGTAGTTGCTTGCGCGGCAGCAGCCGCCCGTCTGCGTCATAGCAAGGGCAAGGCGGTCGGTGTCGTACTTGCCGGACAGCACGGCTTCCATCATCTGCCCGACGGTGATGATGGACGGATAGCAGGCGTCGTTGTTGACGAATTTGAGGCCCGTGTCAATGGCGGAGCGTGTATCGTTTTCCAGCATGACGATGTGATACCCGTGCTTCTCCAGCACCGGCTGAAGCAGACGGAAATGAATCGGTGACATGTTCGGCGCAAGAATGGTGTAGCCCTTCTTCTGCATGTCGCGGGTATATTCCACGCGATGATACGTCGCGGGCACAGGATGCGCCACGATGCCGCGCTTTTCGCGCTGCGCCATCGCCGCCAGCAGCGACCGCACGCGGATGCGCGCCGCGCCCAGCGAGTTCACCTCGTCAATCTTGATGAGCGTATACAGCTTGCCGCAGCGTTCCAGAATCTCCGCCACCTGATCGGTCGTCACGGCGTCCAGCCCGCAGCCGAAGGAGTTGAGCTGAATCAGCTCCAAATCATCCCGCTGGCTGACAAACTGCGCCGCCACATACAGGCGGGAATGGTACACCCACTGGTCGCTCACGCGCAGGGGATGCTCGCCATGGAAGGACGCAGGGATGCTGTCCTCAGTCAGCACCGCCAAGCCGTAGGAGGCAATCAGCTCCGGCATACCGTGGTTGATTTCCGGGTCAACGTGGTACGGCCGTCCCGCCAGCACGATGCCCTTCCGATGGTTTTCCTCCATCCATTGTAGCACCTTCAGACCCTCGGCGCGCACGTCGGTCTTGGCACACTGCTGCTCGTCCCAGCCCGCGTGAACCGCGTCGCGAACCTCCTGCTCCGGGATATTGAAGGTCTTGCGGAAAAAGCGCACAAGCGTGTCCGCCGCCGTTTTTTCGCTGGTCAGCGCGAGGAACGGTTTAAGCATCCGCACGCGCCCCTCGGTCACATCCTCGACGTTGTTGGCGATATTCTCCGGATTCGCCACAACCATCGGGCAGTTGAAGTGATTCTGGGTCTTCATGTCCTCCTGCCGCTCGTAGAACACGCTCGGATAGAAGATTGTCCCGACGCCCTGATCAATCAGCCACTGCACATGCCCGTGCGCCATCTTCGCCGGATAGCACTCGCTTTCCGACGGGATGGATTCCATGCCTTTCTCGTAAATCGCGCGGCTGGACGCAGGGGACAGCACCACCCGGAAGCCCAGCTTCGTCAGCAGCGTCATCCAGAACGGGAAGTTCTCGTACATATTCAGCACGCGAGGGATGCCCAGCGTGCCGCGCGTAGCTTGTTCGGCGGTCAGCGGCTGATAGTCGAACATCCGCTTGAGCTTGTACGCCATCACGTTCGGGCCTTTTTCGCCCGTTGCGGTTTTGCCCAGCCCCTTTTCGCAGCGGTTGCCCGTGATGTGCCGCCGTCCGCCGGGGAAGAGGCTGACCGTCAGCATACAATGGTTCGTGCAGCCCTGACAGCGCGCCGTCCGCGTCTGCCACTGCAAGCCCAGAATGTCCTGAATCGGCAGGGTAGAGGAGGGTGTATCGCTGCCCGACGCCCGGTCGCGCGCAATCAGCGCCGCACCGAACGCGCCCATCATGCCGGAAATATCCGGGCAGACGGCTTCCACGCCCGCAAGCTGCTCGAACGCGCGCAGCACCGCTTTGTTGTGGAACGTGCCGCCCTGCACGACGATATGCTGCCCCAGTTCCTTCGGATCAGCGAGTTTGATGACCTTGAACAGCGCATTTTTGATGACCGAACACGCCAGACCCGCGCTGATGTCCTGTATCGTCGCGCCCTGCTTCTGCGCCTGCTTGACGTTGGAGTTCATGAACACAGTGCAGCGTGTTCCCAAATCAACCGGGGCGGGCGCGAAGAGGGCTTCCGCCGCGAATCCTTCCGCTGTGTAGCCCATCGAGTTTGCGAAGTTCTCCAAGAAGCTGCCGCAGCCGGACGAACACGCTTCATTCAGCAGAATCGTGTCCACCGAGCCGTTTTTCAGCTTGATGCACTTCATGTCCTGCCCGCCGATATCCAGCACACAATCCACTTTCGGGTCAAAGAACGCCGCCGCGGTGCAGTGCGCAATCGTCTCCACCTCGCCGTCATCAAGCCGGAACGCTGATTTCAGCAGGCTTTCGCCGTAGCCAGTGGAGCAGGAGCGCGCAATCACCGCCGTGTCGGGCATCTTCTCCATCAGCTCGCGCATCGCCGTGCGCGCCGTCTCAATCGGGCTGCCGGAATTGCCTGCGTAGTAGCTGTACAGTAATTCACCCTTTTCGCCAATCAGCGCGACTTTCGTCGTCGTCGAACCCGCGTCAATGCCCAGATAGCACTTGCCGGAATACGTTGCCAAATCGCCGCGCTGCACCTTCGCCTGTGCGTGGCGGCGGTTGAACGCCGCATATTCCTCCTGATTGCGGAACAGCGGCGGCAGGTGCTTCAGGCCGAAGGTCAGCATGACGCCGTGCTCAAGGCGTTCGAGCAGGCTGTCCATCGGCACAGCTTCGTCCTCGCCGCCCGAAAGCGCCGCCATCGCCGCGCCCGTCGCCGCAAAAAGGTGCGAATTGTCCGGCACAATCGCGGTTTCCTCTGTCAGGTGCAGGGTGCGGACAAACGCCTGCCGCAGTTCGGACAGGAAGTGCAGCGGTCCGCCCAAGAACGCCACATGCCCGCGAATCGGCTTGCCGCACGCCAGCCCGGAAATCGTCTGGTTCACAACCGCCTGAAAAATCGACGCCGCCAGATCCTCACGCGCCGCGCCCTCGTTAATCAGCGGCTGAATGTCGCTCTTGGCAAACACGCCGCAGCGCGCCGCAATGGGATACAGCTCATGATAGCGCTTTGCCAGTTCGTTCAAGCCGGGCGCATCAGTTTTCAGCAGCGCCGCCATCTGGTCGATAAAAGACCCCGTGCCGCCCGCGCACACGCCGTTCATGCGCTCTTCCAATCCGCCGGTGAAATAGATAATCTTCGCGTCCTCGCCGCCCAATTCGATGGCGACGTCGGTCTGCGGCGCAGCCTTCTGCAGCGCTTCCGCCACCGCAACGACCTCCTGTACGAACCCGACGCGCAGCGCTTCCGCCAGCGAAATTGCGCCCGATCCGGTCATGCGCACCTTCACGCGGCACGCGCCGAGTTTCTTCCGCGCTTCCCGCATCATCTCCGCCAGCGTCTCCTGCGTATGCGCGCAGTGGCGGCGATATTCGCCCCAGACCATTTCTCCCGCTTCGTTCAGCAGCACCAGCTTGACGGTGGTAGACCCGATGTCAATGCCCGCATAATAATAGGTGTTTGTTTCCATTCCAGTACCTCGTCCGTCGGGCTTTTCGCCGCCACCACCAGCGAAAGCGCCCGGAAAATGATTGGTTTTTCGTTCTGTACGCTCTGCCGTTTCTCCCGCAGCGAGGTGCAGTCCGAATCGTTTTAATTCGCCATCAACTGCGAAAAATCCTCTTGCTTTTGCAGGAAAAGTCGTGGGTTTTTGTTCAATCGGATGCGATTGCTCAAAAACATGATTTTCATACTATTCCCAGTGCGGAAAAGGCATCGCCCGACGCACCGCCGAGTTGTGCGGTGTTGCTTATACTATTTCTAAATGAGAATGCGCCAAGATGCGCCGCGAATTTTTCGTTCTGGCTAACGAGAGTGAAATGCAGCGTAGCAGTGCTACGCTAAATGGAACGACCGGACGCCAGAGCGGAAAAGGCGCAAGCAGATGGCGCAGGTGAATTTGGAAATAGTATTATAAGTAAAAGAATCCCCGTCAGCCCACGAATCGGGTAGACGGGGAAGCATGGAAGAGAGAAATCTACGGCGTTGTGCAGGAGCCGCATAAGGCGTATTGCTGTATGCTTTTGTATTTCAGGCATCTGCCTTCGGGCGTTGCGTGCAAGGCATTGTGCCCTGCACGTCCTTCATCATACCGCGCCTTTCCCATAAAATCAACCCGGTTTGCACACACCAAAATGTGTACTTCCATATTTCTCCCTTGAAATCCACAAAAAATACACTTTATGCTGATTATTCGCCATTCTCCAGCTCTGCCAGAATTGTCGGAACTTTCGCGGCTTCCGCCGGATCAAGCGGCGGATAATCCGGGTTCACATCCATCAGCACATCCAGCAGAATTTCGCTCATCAGGTAGCGCGTGAACCACTTGTCATCCGCCGGAAGGACGTACCATGGGGATTCCTTCGTCGCGGTCGCATTGATGGCATCCTCGAACGCTTCGTCATACTGCTTCCACAGGCGGCGTTCGCGCATGTCATCCACCGAGAGCTTCCAGTGCTTATCTTCGCGTTCCAGCCTGTCAAGGAAGCGACGCTTCTGCTCGTCACGGCTGACGTTCAGGTACACCTTGACGACGCGGTATCCGTTCTCGTAAAGGTACTGTTCCCAATTGCGAATCTGCTGATAGCGCTTGGGATAGAAATCCGGGTCGTCCGTCACGCGCGACGGCATGGCATAGCTCTTCTCCATGTGGTGCACGCGCGTCACAAGCACATCCTCGTAGTGGCTGCGGTTCATCACGCCGATTTTCCCGCGCGGCGGAACGGTGCGGATGATGCGCCAGAGATAATCATGGCTGAGTTCTTCCTTGCTGGGCGCTTTGAATGCCGCGACTTCCAGCGCCGCCGGATTCAGCTGCCCAAACACCTTCTTGATGAGGCTGTCCTTGCCCGCCGCGTCACGCGCCTGAATGGCAATCAGGATGCCCTCACGCCCCTGCGCATAGAGTTTATCCTGCAGTGCCGCCGCTTCCGCAAGGTTCTCCATCGTTTGCGCCTTAAGCGTCTTTTTATCCACGAACTCCGGCGCGCCCGTCTCCGCGTCCTTCAATTCGAGCTTCTTGCTGCCATCCCAGCGGTAGTCCTTCAGCGACACAATGCCCATGATGCTTTCTCCTTACAAGGGAGGTTCTCCCTTGACCTTTTCGCGCGATTGAGTTGGTAACTTCTTCATACTGTATTCGCGTGTTTACGCAGGGGTTTCGCCTCTGCGGAGGCGACCAGAGGGCTTTGCGGTCGCCCTCTGGACTGCTTC
>ERZ791830.551-NODE-551-length-35482-cov-4.032179_pt1 | contig 35482 bp, 16 predicted proteins | sample MGYA00509945_ERZ791830 | MGnify/ENA primary metagenome ERZ791830 (study PRJEB30046, sample SAMN00792021) | human gut metagenome | study: EMG produced TPA metagenomics assembly of the A metagenome-wide association study of gut microbiota in type 2...
TTTTAGTTTTGTTCGTTTCTACCAAATGAAATAGTCCTGTGTGGACTATGTCTTTTATTTTAACTAAACAGAACGGGACAAAAGTAGCAGATTGTATAAAATATAAACATACATTTTTGTCTAATAGATATGTATAAATTGTCCATAGCTGAAAAATTAACAGATGTATAATAGCTTGTATATAAGCCAAGTATATTTTGACTGATTGTTTCAGTTAGTAAGATATCTCTAAATTCAGCCGAATGAAGAGGGGTAGAAATACAAGATAAAAAAAGATTGTTATTATTCTATTGGCGATTATCAACGTTAATATTATGCTGAAAATTTCTCCTGTCATTCTCCTATGATAATCACTGCTCTCCAATTGAAAAATAGAATTTGTCAAAACTACTATCTACGTTGTGAAAACTAATATTTGACTCTAAAAAAGCAATGATTCTTGAATAATAATAGTCCATAGTCCACACAGGACTATTTCATTTGGTAGAAACGAACAAAACTAAAATTCCTGCACATTTAAGTCGACAAGATTTAGTGTGCGCAAACAAAATCAATTTATTAACTAAATCTGGTGTTATTATGACGAAGGATTTTAATCGTTATTATTTTTCAAGACAGATGTTTATAGGAGCTACGATGTTCCTTGCATCTGTGGGAGTTGCATCGGCCAGTCCGACAGCTCTGGGAATGAATGTTCCAGAATCAGATGTTTTCATGGCTTCTCCACAGCAAGCACAGAAAACGGTGAGTGGAGTAGTAGAAGATCAGTTTGGTCCGGTTGCCGGAGCAAATGTAGTTGAGAAGGGAACCACGAACGGAACCATTACCGACATGGATGGTAAATTTACGTTGAATGTTTCTCCTAATGCAGTTCTGGTTGTTTCTTTTATTGGTTATACGGAACAGCAAATTACAGTAGGTAACCAAACTTCCTTCAAAATCCAGATGAAGGAAGACTCCCAGGCATTGGATGAGGTAGTTGTTGTTGGTTACGGTACGCAGAAGAAAGTGAATTTAACAGGTTCTGTTTCTTCCGTAGATTTTACAGAACAAGCCGCCAGCCGTCCTATTACAAACGTATCATCAGCCCTGGGAGGTCTGTCTGCCGGTTTGCAGGTTATGCAAAGCAAAGGTAATCCGACCGACGACGGTGCTACGATCCGTGTTCGTGGTACAGGTACATTGAACAATGCCAGTCCGTTGGTTTTGGTCGATGGAATGGAAGCCTCGATGGACGCTGTTAATCCGCAGGATATTGAGACGATTTCCGTATTGAAAGATGCTGCATCGGCTGCTATTTACGGTTCACGTGCTGCCAATGGTGTAATTTTGATCACAACGAAAAAAGGTAACCGTGAAAAGATCCGTGTAACTTATTCGGGTACTTTCTCTATGGCTCAGCCTTCCAACCTGCTCGATTTTGTGACGGATTATCCTACGCATATGCGTTTGATCAATGAAGCCAAATTCAATGAGGGTTACAATGATGTATTTTCAGCAGCAACAATCGAAGCCTGGGAAGCTGCCAATGCAGATCCGAATGGCCTGAATGCAAACGGTGTCCCTAACTGGCTGGCTTATCCGAATACGGACTGGAACAAAGAAATGTATAAAAATAATCTGGTTCAGGACCATGTCGTGTCCGTGAACGGAGGAAGTGAAAAGGTTACATTTTTACTGTCTGCCGGTTATATGGATAACCCAGGTTTGGTGGAAAACACCGGTTTGAAACGTTACACATTGCGTGCCAACGTAGAAGCGAATGTAAACAAATGGTTGACCTTGGGAACCCGTACTTATGCTATTATGAACGATAAGGATCAGGGTAATTACGCTGATACCGGTATGTTGAACTTTATCCGCCAGACTACCCCGGGTTTGATTGGTATGTATGATGGAAAAATGGGATATAAGGAAGCTGCCGAAGAAAGTTCTACCGCTAATAATATTTGGGCATATCTGAAACAGACCGACGGACAAAACCGTTCTTCCCGTTTTAATACAACGATGTATAGTAAGATCAAGTTTATGGAAGGTCTGAGCTGGGACTTCAACTTTAATTACGGACGTCGTTTTGACGAATATAACTCACATACAGTTCCGCTGGCCCGCTATACCTTCAGTAATGGTGAGATTGCTTCTACAGCAACGACTCCGGACCAGATGACGACAACCTGGAAGTCGTATGCAGAAGAAACATATACGCTTGAAAATATCCTGCGTTATGACAAGAGCTTCAAAGGTGGTCACGATTTGAATGTAATGGTTGGTTACAACGAATATTTCTATAAACAATACGAGCATAAGCAACAAAAAAAAGGTTTGATAGACCCGAGTATCAGTGTTCCCGATGCAGCCACAGAAATGCAGACCAGTACCGGTACGGCGAAAGACGAAGCACTTCGTTCTGTATTCGGTCGTTTAAACTATGCTTATCTGTCTAAATATCTGTTTGAGGCTAACTTCCGTTATGACGGTTCTTCCCGTTTCAATTCCGATTCGCGTTGGGGTATCTTCCCGTCATTCTCTGCTGCCTGGCGTCTGTCTGAAGAGGAATTTATGAAGAATATCGGCTGGTTATCTAACCTGAAAATCCGTGCTTCCTGGGGACAAATAGGTAACAACCGCATTACAGATAAGGATGGTTACCAGGACTATTACGGTTATCAGGCTACTTATAAGACTTATAATTATTCTTTTGGAGGGGCTCAGGCTGCTGCTTTGGCACAGAACAGGATCGGTAACTCGCGTCTGGAATGGGAAAGCACGACTGTTACGAACTTTGGTGTGGATGCCGGTTTTCTTAATAACCGTTTGACAGCAGAGTTGGACGTATATAATAAGGTAACGGATGGTATCCTGACAACTCCGAACCTTCACTTGACAATGGGTATTAAGACTCCTCCGACCATGAATACGGCTGAGGTTACGAACCGCGGTTTTGAATTGACTGTAGGCTGGAAAGACCATGTAGGTGATTTCAATTATGCTGTTTCTACCAATTTCTCTTACAATCATAATGAGGTAACAAAATACCTGGGTAAGTATGAAGCCGGTTGGGTGGAGAAAGACGGTAAGAAAGTATGGCAATCGAATATCGGTGATGTATCTGTGGATAAAGATAAGGGACGTATCGTAGAAGGACATCCGATCAAAGAATATTATACATTGAATACTTATTCCGGTAATGGAACCCATTTTAACAGCGATGGTTCCGTAAATATAAATGGTGGCCCGAAAGATGGTATGATCCGTACGGAAGGTGATATGAAATGGTTGAATGCCATGATTGATGCTGGTTACAAATTTATGCCAAACCAGAGTGTCGGTCGGAATAATATCTATTACGGTGATTTGATTTATGCGGATTTGAATGGCGACGGTATTTACGGTAGTTCTTATGATTATGACTTCCAAGGATCTTCAGCTATGCCTAAGTTCGGTTATGGTATCAATATCAGCGCCAGTTGGAAAAACTTCGATTTAAGTATGTTGTGGGCTGGCAACGGTGGTTTCAAACTGTATTGGGAAGAAGATCCGTATAATAGTGTAGCAATCAGAAATGGTTTTGCAACATCTGAGCGGGTTGCGAATGATCATTACTTCTACGATCCTGAAAATCCGACTGATTCGAGAACCAATCTGAATGGTTATATTCCCCGTTTGGTAGAAAACTCGAAACAGAGCCGTCAAACCAGCAATTATTATTTGTACAACGGTACTTATATGAAATTGAAGAATCTGACAATCGGCTATACATTGCCTGTAACTCTGACAGAAAAAATTTCTGCAGAAAGGGTTCGTGTATATCTGTCTGGTGAAAACTTGTTTACCATAACATCATTCCCCGGTCAGGATCCTGAAATGGGGGCAACTACAAACTATCCGTCTTTACGCCAGTTTGCTGCGGGTATTAGTGTTACATTCTAAAAAAGAGAAAAGACAATGAAATTAGTAAATAAAATATTAGTTGTTACAGCTGTTGCTTCGGTTATGACAGCTTGTAAACCTGATTTGTTGGATACGAATCCATACGATAAGGTAGGTTCCGGAGCCATGTGGGGAAATGAAACGATGTGTGATATGGGTGTGAATGGTATCTATGCCACATTGCGCGAGGCAAAGGTTGCACATGAAATGTTTACACAAGACGCTATGGGATTTGCCGGTCAGGCCCGTGATCCTCAGGATTTGTTGAATGGAACAATTACTGCCGGCAATAGTTTGTTCTCTGATACCTGGAAACAGTTGTATGAAGGAATTCACCGTGCAAATGATGCCATAGCCCATTTACCGGAAGCTCCATTGGATGATGCAAAGAAAGATCGTTTGATCGCTGAATCCAAATTCTTGCGTGCTTACTATTATTTCCGTTTGAACCGTGTATTCCAGGGTGTTCCTGTTTATCTGGAACCGGTGGAAGACAGCGAGTGTACCAATGGACGTGAAACGGCTGACAAAGTATGGGAAGTTATTATCTCCGACTTGAACGACTGCATCAACAGTGCTAATTTGCCGAATAAGTATGCGAAAGGTGATGCCAATTATGGTCGTGCAACGAAAGGTGCGGCATATGCTTTGCTGGGACAGACATATATGTGGATGAAAGATTATGCAAAAGCGGAAGCTGCTTTGCGTAAAGTCGGAGATGTCGGTTTTGCATTGTTTCAGGGGGATTACAAACAACTCTTCAAAACAGATAATGAACAATGTGATGAGATGATTTTCTCGGAACAGAATATTGGTATCAAAGATTATGGTTCCAAAACACAATTCTGGTTAGGTTCACGTGTTTCTTTTGGTTCTTGCTGGAATAGTTATCTGCCGAGTGTAAACTGGGTGGAATCATTTGAATGTGCAGACGGTAAGCCGTTTAACTGGAATGACTTCCTACCGGGATATAATGAGATGACTCCTAAAGAACGTGTGGTTTTCTTCCTCCGCGATACTGTCGGTGAGTGGGATACTTATTCGGAAGATATAAAATCAAAACTGCGTGCAGGTTTTGAACTGGCCGTGAAAAATGGAGCTGATATGTCCAAATATCTACCTTCCGGAAATGAAGCTCGTTTGCGTAAAGCCTACGAAAATCGCGATCCTCGTCTGGAAGCGACTGTCATTACTCCGTATGCTGAATATAACGGGGCAATCGGTTCAAAAGAATATACTTATACCTTGCGTTGGCCGGCAACCAACTCGGATGAAGTCGAACCGTATGACCTGAGAACGGATAGCCAGACTTTGTTCTACTATCTGTATCGCAAATTTGTTGCGGAAGGATCGTCTGAAACTCCTAATCGTGAATATTGCCCCTGGGATTATCCGTTGATCCGTTATGCAGACGTAGTCTTAATGTTGGCTGAAGCTATCAATGAACAAGGCTTTAAGCAGGAAGCTGTTGATTTGGTAAACTCTGTACGTGAGAGAGCCGGTGCTGCATTATTGCAAACAACAGATGCCGGTAAACCTACTTATGTAAGTGGCCAGGAAAATATGCGTACCCGTATCCGTAACGAACGTCGTTGGGAATTATCTTTGGAAGGTGTTAACCTGTATGACGAAATTCGTTGGAGAACGATCGGTGACTGGTGTAAAACTGGTGATGGTTCCAAAGAAATCTGGGGTACTGTCGTAAATCCGTTCTCATGGGGTGGAGATTATCTTTATACCTGGGCTATTCCAAGCACGGAATGTGAAAGAAATAGCAATCTGGTTCAGAATGATGGTTGGATAAACTAATTATCGAGATCTGTTCTACCGAATAGTTACTCTGTTAAAAGAATAATCCTTAAACAGGAATTGTAAGAAGTTCTTTTGATGAGGAAATGTTTATGGGATAAGGTGTTATTGATTAATGCCTTATCCTTTTTTTTGTGGAGAGTATAGTTCTAGCTGGACTGTGTCCATATCATGAAACAAAACAGTACGGCACAAAAGTAACACATCGTATGATCTGTTAACATACATTTTTGTCTAATATTGGTGCATTTATTGTCCAAAAATAAAAAATTAACACAATAGTAATGGGCTGTATATGAATATAGTGCATAGATTATGGTCAATTTGCACTAACTATTGAAGTTCTGGCAGGTAGAAATAGAACATTCATTTCTCAAAATTAGGTTATATCAATTACTGTTTTTCTATTAATATTAAGTAATAGAATTCCAACGACTTTTCTAAACTACTTTTGTTCTGCTATTGAAAAACAAAAAGAGAAAGAGCTTTATTCTCAGTTGTTTTCTTATTTGTAAAAAATTACTGATGAGCCAAAATCTAATAATTAGTTAATGAATAAATGGACACAGTCCAGCTAGGACTATTTCCTTTTTATGTGAAACGAACGGGCTAAAATTCTTGCACAACAAGTTGCAGTGATTTGGTGTGCGCAAACACAATTTATTCATTAACTAAATCTGGTGTTATTATGACGAAGGATTTTAATCGTTTTTATTTATCAAAACGGATGTTTTTAGGAGTAACTATGCTTTTGACATCTGTGGGGTTGGCTTCAGCCAATCCGGGAATAGAGATTCCCGTTTCCGATGCGCTTGTTGCTTCTCCTCAACAAGCGAAGAAAAAAGTAACAGGAACAGTTGAGGACGCTTTAGGACCGATTGCCGGAGCCAATGTTGTCGAAAAGGGCACAACTAACGGAACGATCACCGATATGGACGGTAAATTCAATCTGGAAGTTTCTCCTAATGCTGTTTTGGTTATAACTTTTATCGGCTATACGGAACAGCAAGTTTCCGTAGGTAGTCAAACGTCATTTACTATTAAACTAAAGGAAGACTCACAGGCGTTAGACGAAGTTGTTGTGGTGGGGTATGGTACACAGAAAAAAGTGAACCTGACAGGTTCGGTTGCATCCGTTAGTGCGGAAAAAATAGCCAACCGCCCGGTGATGAACCTCGGACAGGCTTTGGTGGGCGCGGCTCCAGGTGTACGCGTTACTCAAGGAAGTGGTAACCCTGGTGACGAAAGTATCGGTATCCAGGTGCGTGGCCAAGGTTCATTCAACAATAGTAGCCCATTGGTATTGGTCGATGGTGTTGCTGCTGATATGGCTCCGCTGAATACGGATGACGTTGAAAGCATCTCAATCTTGAAAGATGCCAGTGCGGCGGCAATCTATGGTTCACGTGCAGCCAACGGTGTTATTTTGGTAACAACCAAAAAAGGGAAAAAAGACGAAAGCCCAAGAGTGACTTTCAATGCTATGTTTGCACAGGAAAAGCCGATTACCGATTTTAAATTGATGTCAAGTACGGCAGATTTCATGGAGTTGCACAATATTGCTAAGCTGAATGCCAACCCGACTGCCAATACACCAGATTATAGCCTTGAAAGTATTGAAGAATGGCGTCAAGCTGATTTGAATCCGAACGGAATCTATACGAATCCTGTTACAGGGCAACAGATTCCAAACTGGTTGGCATACCCGAATACAGACTGGGCACAAATTTTGTTTGAACCCGCCTTTTATCAGAAATATGGTGTCAATGTGTCGGGAGGTAGCAAGAATACCACTTATCTGCTTTCGCTGGGTTATCAGAATAATCCGGGTACATTGGATAATACAAGCATGGAACGTTTCAATATCCGTGCCAATATAGAAACAAAAATAGCAGATATCATTACTTTCGGAACACAAACCTATGGAACCAAAGAGTTCAAGGATCCGGGAAGTACGTCTATGACTTATTTGCTTCAGGCATGGCCCGGGCAGACTCCTATCTATGATGGCAAGTATGGATGTAGCGAACATCCGGAAGTAACCCAGAAGGATAATATTTTGCAAGGAGTGGCAGCCAATGGAGGACAGAATACATATACACGCCTCAATACGACATGGTATGCCAACGTCGAGTTACCTTTGAAAGGTTTGGTAGCCGAAGCCAAATTCAACTGGAGCCAGTACAGCCGCCAAGACGAACATTACTCTCAAAACCTGCCTCGTTATAGTTTTCGCGAGAGTTTTGAAACACCGAAAGAAGGATTGGGTGTCTTGGACCAGGCTACGACTTATCGTTATTCGTATGAATCGACCAGTTATACGGCTGACTTGATGTTACGCTATAACAATACATTCGGGAAACACGATGTGGCAGGTTTGTTCGGTTATGAGCAGTATCGTGGTGAAACTACAGGATTCAGTGCAACAAAGAAAGGTTTGATAGATTGGAGTATTACTGATATAACATCTGGTGCGGAAATGCAATCCATTGGTGGTAGTGCCAAGTCGGTGAATGCTATATTATCTTATTTCGGACGTGCAAACTATGCTTATGATAACCGTTATTTGTTTGAATTCAGTTTCCGGTCAGATGCTTCTTCCAAGTTTGCTCCCGGACATCGTAGCAGTTTTTTCCCATCCGGGTCTGCTGCTTGGCGTATCAGTGAAGAATCTTTCTTCGAACCCGTCAAAAATGCAGTTAACAATTTGAAACTTCGTGTTTCTTATGGTTCGTTGGGTAACACCGTAGGGGGTAATTATGACTGGCAAGCTTTGTATAAGAAAGTGAACAATGTGTTTGACGAAAGAGTACAAAATGGTTTGATACAATCTTCTATTCAAAACCTGGCACTTTCTTGGGAAAAAGTGACCACTTATAACATCGGTTTGGATGCCTCTTTCCTTAACCAACGTTTAAGTTTGGAAGCTGATTTCTATTTGCGAAAGACTTCGGATATTCTTACTAATTCCATTATGTATAAAACAATGGGTAGTATCAGTGCTCCTATGTCAAACACAGCCAGTTTGTCTAACCGTGGTCTTGAACTGAACTTGGGTTGGAACGATCAGATTAAAGATTTCCGTTATGGCGTAGGGATCAACTTGGCTTTCAATAAGAATAGAGTAACCGATTTTAAAGGCGAATTGCGGTATGAGTTGGATGAAGATGTCAAAGATATCTGGGGTAATCCGACAATGCGTTATACTAATTTGGCAGATGTTTCTACCGGAGGTGATACCCGTCGTGTAGAAGGACACATGATAGATGAGTTTTTCTTGCGTCGTCCTTATTCCGGTGACGGTTCTTATAAGTTGGCCGACGGTAGTGTTAATCCGAATGGAGGACCTCGTGACGGTATGATTCGTACGAAGGCCGATTTGGATTGGGTGGCTGCGATGTTGGCTGCCGGATATACTTTCAATAATAATTTGAAACAAATTAATTCGAATGGTTCCAATTTATGGTATGGCGACTTGATCATGGCCGACTTGAATGGTGATGGTAAATATGGAAATGATGATGACCGCGAATTTACCGGTAAGAGCTCGACTCCGAAGGTTACTTTGGGCTTTAATATCAATGCCTCTTGGCGTGGTTTTGATTTGAATATGATGTGGTCAGGACGCTTTGGCGGTTATCATTACATTAATTCGAAAGGAGCAAATGGATCTATGATTACTAATACCGGTGATGCTTTGCCTGGCGATGCTTGGAACAGATATTATTTCTACGATTCGGAAGCTTCACATGCTGGCATCATTAAAAATGAGCAGGGCGTTGTCATCGGTTCTTCCTACGATCCTGCAGCTGACCCGAATGCCCGAATCTCTAACGAGTATCCTCGTCTGCTTACTTCCGGTGGTACTACCCCTTCAAATACATTCTATTTGTATAATACGTCGTTTGTTAAGCTGAAATCATTACAAATCGGATATACATTGCCTAAGAAGTGGGTTGCACCTGCAAAGATCAATAATTTGAGAGTATTTGTATCCGGAGAGAATTTGTTGACTTTCAAATCCGATAGATTCCCAGGCGTAGACCCTGAATTGGGTGGCTCGCTTGCCGCATACCCGATTGCACGTATGTTCTCAGGAGGTCTGTCTGTAACCTTTTAATTAAAAGCACATAAAGATGAAAAAGATATTTAATTTGTTAACATTGGCGGCTGTTTTCGGAGTCGCAACATCCTGTACGGATATTTTGGATACGGCACCTAATGATAAGCTTTCCAGTGGTACTATGTGGACTACCGAAGAAAGCGTTGACCAGGGCGTTATTGGCGTGTATTACTCCTTGCAGAGACCTTTCCATGGAAATCAAATTATTGGTGCCGATGCCATGATTGGTTATTATGGGTATGATGCGTTTGGTATGACCGGACAGGGAGAGTATGGCATGCAAAACTTGTTTACTAAATCGGTCAATCCCAGTAACGGGTTTTTCTTAAAAACATGGCAATGGATGTATGACGGTGTGCATCGGGCTAATGCCGCTATAGCTGGTATTGAAAATGCTCCTATCAATGAAGCTAAAAAAGCTCGTTTGATTGCTGAGTGTAAAGTACTTCGTGCATTCTTTTACGATCGTTTGAACATTCTTTTCGGTAATGGCGGATTAGGGGTACCTTTGTATACGGAACCGGTGAACCCGTCTGAATGTGACAAGCCTCAAAGTTCGGAACAGGAGGTATGGGCTCAAGTTATTAAGGATTTAAGCGATGCTATAGCTGAGCCGAATTTACCTGACAATCAAATCCAAGGAGAAGGACGAGTAAGTAAAGGGGCTGCTTATGCTTTGCGTGGTAAAGCATATCTGTTGACAAAGGAGTATGATAAAGCAATAGCAGACTTTGCTAAGGTAGGTGAGTGTGGTTACAAATTGTTCCCGGACTACAAACAGCTGTTTAAGGTTGCTAACGAGCGTTGTGAAGAGATTATTTTGGCTGTGCAGTATATAGAAGATCCTACGGGTTATGGTACGGGAATACAAAAGTATTGTGCGGCATTTACCCAGGGAGCTAAAGATAGCCGTGGCTGTTGGGGTGACTTGCAGGTGACTCCTGCGTTGGTAAACCTTTATGAAGAGGTGAATGGGCAGACTGTTAAAAAGTTTGCTTGGGAGGACTATTTGTCTGATTGGAAGAAAGTGACTGACATGGAGACAGCCGAAGGACACACGAAATATCGCAAAGTATTCTTTATTCGCGATAAGTTCGTGAATGGAAAGGAAATCCATTCTACGGTTACGAAGGCAGTTGATACGGAACTGGCCAAATTGCCCGCAGAAATTCAGGCTATTTATTTGCCGGAAGGTAATGAGGCTCGTTTAAAAACAGCATATGCCAATCGTGACCCGCGCTTGGCTTACAATGTTGTGACACCTTATGCCAATTATTTGGGGGTAAATAGTAATTCTACGGCAGAAGCGTGGTACACGTTCCGTTGGCCTGTTGCTGGTAAATATTATGCAGATCAGGCAAATGCCGAACCGAATGCCAATCCGGAGTTACCGAACGATTATTATGCTTCCGGTTTTATGAATGCACAGGCTGAATTTAAATATATTCATCGTAAATTTATCGGTGAGGGGTTGGAATACCTGCGTCGTGAGCAGAATCCGGTAGATGAACCTATCATTCGTTATGCAGATGTATTGTTGATGTGGGCCGAAGCACTTGTTGAAAAGAATGACTTGGCAGGTGCTATGGCCAAGGTGAAAGAGGTCCGTGACCGTGCCGGTATACCGACTATGGCTTCCAGCTTCTTAGATCAGACAACTGCACGTAACTATGTGCGTGACGAACGTCGTCGTGAGTTTGTGAACGAAGGTATAAACTTTTTTGATGAAATGCGTTGGCGTACGTTGAAAGAAACAAAATTCAGTGAAAAGGTTGCCCAGCATGCATGGGGCGGAACAGAGAGTACCGGAGGTACTGTTTATGATTGGATTGGCGACCAGTGGTACACTTGGCCTGTCCCCAAGAGTGAAACAGAGCTTAATACGAATTTGACACCTACACCGGGTTGGGAATACTAATCGATACGAGCACGCACTTTGTTGATTGTATAGAATAATAGAAAGAGGGTGTCAAAGTAATCTGACACCCTCATGAAATAGAAATTTATAAGAATGGATTAGTCTATCCAACCCTCATTTTGTTTTAGGTTTTCATTCATCAGAATTTCAGACCTAGGAATAGCCCAGTTGTATAAATGGTTACCTCCCCAAGTATAAGAATATTGAGGTTCACCCCAAATCTGTTTTTCCCTGTTCATTCAAACATTCAGCTAAAGAAAGGACTACATCCGCATAACGAATTAATGGTATATCAATTGGCGAATAACTTCTGTTTGGTATTTCATTTGCACCTTTAAACCCATAATTTGCTCAAATCTTGAGACTGCCTCTTTCTTAATTAAGGTCGCTACACGTAACCCCAGAATATATATGATTATTGTAAGCTTCTAAAATGCCACTAGCTATCCTAGTATAAGGATTGCTATAAATAAGTCCTGTCGTCTTGTTGTTTACTGCCCCGTAAAGACTCCAGCATATAATACTGAAACTAGAGGTGGAGGGATATGCTTTAATATAAACAAAAGGCAGAAACTCATCGTCTTTTTGCTTATCCATTCGAGCCATAATAGCTGCAGCTTGTGCATAAGTAAAAGAAGATCCTGGAGGACAATTGTTCTCTTCTATAAATGCTGCTCCTTCATACCTATCCTTAAGCTTCTCCCACGCAGTCTTTTCTTCCTTTTTAGAGCCATCAGATTCTGTGTTAGAATCATCAGGTGGACCAGGAAAAGATATAATATTATAACGCATATTATAAGAATATAGCCAGTTTGAAATATCCGTAAGACCTAAAATATTATATCCTACACATCCTCCAAATTGTGCTATTGTTTCTTCGATTGTTAGAGGTCCGGTCAAGAATGTAGTTTTCCCTTTACTCTCATAATCCGACCAATATGGACCCATATCAAAGCCATGATACATAATAGCCCCAATAACCTCTATTCTCCAATCATGTAAATTAAAGGGGCCGTTATCGTTAATGCTTTTTGTAACGACATCTATGGTAGAATCATCCTTTTCTTCAAATACTGTTTCGTTGCTACACGCAAAAAACAACATAAAAGCCACTGATGCAAATAATAGATTTTTCATAATAATAATTTAATAAGTTAAACAAATGGATTATAGAACTACAAAGAGTTAATAAATGCTTTGAATTTATTATTTTATCTACATACCACAAAGCTAAATATTATGTTATTAAACACAAAAAACACCCTACTCTCACAAGCAAGACGGCTAACTTTAGTATTAATATCAAATCAAATTACCAAATCCTGTAATACACCCCCACTTCGACATATGGCGACAGTCCGGATCGTCCTGCCCCATAACCGACAGACAGCCTAATCCCCAAAGGCGGGCAGGTATTTTCTTTGTTATATAGACGGTCTTCGGAAAAACATCTATACTATCCAGGGCGACATTATATCTGCTCACCCACGCCCTGTAATTTTGTGTGACGTACTCTTTCCTGACTTCATCACTTTTCTGCGCTACCACGGCGTGAATTGATTATCAACGAGTTATGTTTTGTTTTAGGTGGCGCAAGCTAAAAAACGTAATTTTGCGGCATGTATGTGCGCAAGAAAAAGAACCGCTCTGGCACTATCTGTGTCGTTGTAGTAAGCAAATCCTCCGGTAAGTATGAGGAAATAAAGAGCTTTGGCACCGCGGACTCAATAGAAGACACGGAAAATTTGTGTGATGCCGCCTAAAGATGGATTAACAGCTATGCAGGTCAGCGAGAACTCGAAGAGACCAAGCGAGTAGTCGGCAATATGGATGCTGTATTGATCAACGGAACTCAGTTGCTGCTTGATTGTATCTATGATAATATTGGCTTCAATTGCATACCGGACGAGATATTGCGACATCTTGTGATCGCACGTGTATCTCAGCCTGCGCGAAGAATAGAAGCACACATGTTTGCATTTGCTTTGTCGCCTATAAAATATATAAGGAATTGGAGCGAATTATCAAAGAAAAGAACATTGACCTGAGCGTAGGAAAGGTACTTGATGCCGTCAAAACTATTACTACCATCAGAGTGCAGATGTCTGAAAATGAAGAAATTTATACTAAGACCCTATTCCTGACTGATAAACATCGGGCGATACGCTCACTATTTGACTTCGCCGATGAACCGAAATGATTTGGGTGGCGCATTGACGAAGTCAGGAAAAAGAGGAGAGTTTTGACACACCTCCTCTTTTTTTGAAATAGATGGGTTATTACCAGTTCGGATTCTGTGTCAAATCCGGATTGATTTCGATTTCTGTAGCAGGTATTGGCCACAGGTAATCGCGGTTTTCGCGGAATACACGGGTTAGCATACGTTTTCCTGTGATGCCGAATTCATCTCCGTTCAATAGAGTATGGGATAATTTCCAGCGACGCAGGTCACTGTCGCGGATACCTTCGCCAGCCAACTCGAATGCTCTCTCACGGAAAATACGCTGGAATACTTCATCCTTTGTATTGGCGGCCAGATAAGAAGGACCGCTGTTCAGCAGGGCGATTCCGGCACGGGCACGAACTTTGTTGATGTATTCGACAGCCTTTGACTGGTTGCCCGTTTCATTATAACATTCTGCCAACATCAGATAAACATCTGCCAAACGAAGAATCGGGAAGTTAACAGGGGTATGGGCACGGTCGGTAATTTGTCCGTTCCAGTCGCCTTCCGGTACAAATTTTCTCCAGAAATAGGTTTCCCAGCCGCCTTTATTGTTTCGCATGAAACCGTTATTTTCGTTTACGGCAACAACGTCACCCTTTTCGTTTTTCGCGAAGATGAAAGTCATCAGACGTTCCTGGTTACGGTTCCATCCCAGATAAGTTGTGTAAGGAGCGATAACGGTGGCTGATAAACGCGGGTCACGCTGTTCGTACATCTCTTTTACTTTTTCCGATTCAGCCGGGATATCCAGTACTTCCGAACCGTCGCTGTTGACCGTGCATCTGAATACACGTTCCTTAACCTGGTTGTCGGAGTTGAAGCCGGGGAATACTTCGTCCCAGTCGAACGGGCGTCCGTCCTTGTATTCATACATGTCGACCAGGTTGGTGGAAGGTACCGTATTGTTCCAGCAACTGCCATAGGAGTTACGGGTTCCGGCATAGAAACATAAAGGCATACCGTAGCTGTTTCCTGTTCCTCCCAGGTTGATGATGGAGAAAATCATTTCGGAACTGGTATGGCCCGTCGGAGTGAATAACTCAGCGAAGTCATCATGTAATGCATGTCCGGCCTGGGATTTTTCCAGGTTTTCGATGGCTTTGTCGTATTGTTTATCGTACAGGTAAACCTTACCCAACAGGGCCTGGGCTGCTGACAATGTAACACGTCCGTAGTTTGCATCGTTCCATTGGTCGGGAAGTCCGGCGCCCAATGCCTTTTCCAGGTCGGCAAGGATAAAAGCACGTGTCTCTTCTGCAGAACTTCTGGGTTTCAGCAGGTTGTTGAACTCTTTTTCCAGGTCGGTCGTTTCGTCGTATATGGGAAGTCCTCCGAAATAGTCCAACAGGTGGAAATAGATTAATGCACGGAGAAAACGGGCTTCGCCCAACATCTGGTTTTTAGGCACTTCGTCGATAGGAGCCTCGCCGATGCTGCGGATAGCCAGGTTGGCACGCTGAATGGCGTTGTATCCGTTTTGCCATTTGCCGTTCAGGAATCCGGTACGCGGGGTACAGGTTCCCAGCTGAAGGGCTTCATACTGGTCATATCCGGCTGCGACATCGGAGTTGACGTCTATCATAAACATTTTACCGTACAGGTCGGTGTTTTTCAGGGAGGCGTAAACTCCCATCAGACCTTGCTTACACTGGTCTTCCGTCTGCCAGAAAGTACTGGAACTCAACTGGTCGTATGGAGCCCTGTCCAGGTCGTAACAGCCTGTCAATGTAAATAAGGCTGCTAAAAAAGACATGATATATTTTTTCATTTTATAATTCTGTTTATTAGTTAGACAATCTGATTAGAAAGTAACATTAATACCGATTACAGCTTGACGCATGGTCGGATAGGTAACGCCGCTCACTTCAGGGTCGTATCCTTTCCACTTCGAGAAAGTGAAGAAGTTTTCCAAACTGCCGTATACTCTGACTCTGTCCATATAGGCAACCTTGGTCCATTGGCTGGGCAGGGTATAACCTAATGTGATGTTACGAATTTTCAGGTACGCCTTGCTGGCAACCCAGAAGTCGGAATACTGTTCGTTACGGGTATCGCTGTAGTCCAGCAGACGCGGATAACTGGCATCCGTACGGCCTTCGTACCAACGTCCGTCGATAACTTCCTGGTTCATCTGGTAACCCTGGCGGACACCACTTTTATACAGGTTGCTCAGATATACATCCTTAATGCCGGCTACACCCTGAATCAATGTAGAGAAGTCAATGCCTTTCCAGTTGAATCCCAGGTTCACGCCGTACGTGAAGGTCGGGTTCTTACCATTTCCGATAACGGTACGGTCATCATCGTTTACCAGTCCGTCGCCATTCAGGTCTTTATACAGGATATCACCTTTTTGAGGAACTCCGTAAGGGAATACGACTTTACCTTCTACTTCCGGGTTATTCAACATCGTTTCAACCAGTGCCAGGTCTGCATCTGTCTGGATGATACGGTCAATTTCGCGGACATACAAAGACCAGATAGGAAGTCCTTCCTTCAACATTCTGGCTCCGTCGTACGAAGGTTCGTCTCCTTTGAATTTATCGACATTGTTTTTGATGTAAGTGAAGTTGAAGCCTACATTATAGTCGAAATCCTTACCGACTCTGTCGGACCAGTTCACAGAGAACTCAACCCCCTTATTGGTCACTTGGGCGGCATTCTGCTTAGGAATTGTCGCGTTACCGTGAACCATTGGAGCCGGAAGGTCAATCAAAATGCCGTCTGTTTTCTTATTGAAGAATTCGAGACTACCGCTCAGGCGATTGCCAAACATATTATAGTCAACACCCAGGTTGGTGATATAGGTCGTTTCCCAGGACAGATTGGCATTGGCGATGGCTGTTTGAGAAAGTCCCATTGCCACGGCACGGCCTAATACGTAGTTGGTCTGTGCATACAGCGATTGCGAGAGGTAGTTGCCGTCGTTATCTCTGTTGCTTCCCAGGGTGTTGTTACCCAGCGAACCGTAAGAACCGCGTATCTTCAGGTTATCCAGCCAGGTGAAGTCTTTCATGAAGTTTTCTTCCGAAATACGCCAGGCAGCAGAGAACGATGGGAAATAACCCCAGCGGTTATCTTTCTGGAAACGGGAAGAACCGTCGGCACGAAGGTTGGCTTCCAATAAGTATTTGTCATCCCAACCCAGGTTGATACGTCCGAAGAAAGAGCGCATCGCCCATTCCGTAACATTACCGGTTGAGGAAGATTCGCCGATAGCTCCTCCGATTACACCCAGTGACGGGTCGAGCAAATCCTTACGGGTGGCACTGAAGTAAGAACGTTTGTATTGTTCCTGGCTGGCACCAATCATGATATTTGTGCTCAGGCGGTTATTCAGATAGTTACGTTCGTAGCGGGCGATGGCATCCATGAAATTCCTGTAGGTCTTTTCATTGTAATTATAGATGCTTGTCTGGCCCACACCATCCGTATATAACGTATTCGTCTGGAAATTATACATCGGGACGAAGTTCGGTTTCGAATCCTTTTGTTTGTCATAAAAATCATAGGTATAAGAACCCTGGATAGTCAGACCTTTTAACGGAGTCAAAATCGCATACATACGGGTTTTCAGCGTGTTTATTCCGATGTTTCCGCTCACATTCCTTAAACGATTATATGGATTGTTTGTAGCGTTCTGAGGGTCATCTTCATTATTGGCATTGATACCCAACCGGTTCTGGTCGTCCAGATAAGCGATACCCGGGTTTCCACCGGTTAAGCCGTAGGTATAGATATCGTTGATGTTCTCGCTGACCGGAGTTGTATTGGCTGTATATCCGCTCAGGTTTACACCGATTTTCAACCAGTCTTTTACCTGCGAGTCGATATTGGCACGGAGGCTGAAACGTTCGTATCCGCAATTTTCCAGGATACCCGGGTTATTCAGATAATTGAAAGATGTATAATAAGTCACTTTTTCGGAACCTCCGGTTGCTGACAGGCTGTGTTGATGGGAAACACCGGTTTCATACACATCGAAGATGTCGCTGTTAGGATATGCCAGATAGTTCGGAATACCATGCTCATTCAGACCGTTCGGGTCTTTCGACTTCTCACGCCACAAATTTATCACGTTCTGGGAGAAAGGCTCGGGTTTATTGCTGTTGCGCATCCCTTCATTCATATACTCCATGTAGCTGGCATAGTCGGTGACTACGTCGTATGGCTTGTTCAGGCTCTGGAAAGAAACATAACCGGTATAGTCGATTTTCATCCTGCCGGCCTTACCGGACTTGGTGGTAATCAGGATAACACCGTTTGCTGCACGTGAACCGTAGATGGCCGATGAGGCAGCATCCTTCAATACGCTGACTGTTTCCACATCTTGCGGGCTGACGCTGTTCAAATTACCTTCCACACCATCAATAATAACCAGGGGAGAGGAGTTGTTCAATGTTCCCTGTCCGCGTACCTTAATATCCGCATCTCCGTTGTTGGAGGGGATATTGTTGCTGGATGTGATCTGTACCCCCGGTGCAGTTCCGGCCAAAGCCGTAGAGATGTTAGTTAACGGGCGGCTTTCGGCCATCTCGCTGACATTTACGGAGGTAACGGAGCCGGACAGGTTCACCTTCTTCTGCGTACCGTAACCAACTACAACGACTTCGTCCAGTGCCTGGGAGTCTTCCGATAATTTAATCCGTAATGATTTCTGGTTATTCACCGGAATCTGTTGTTCCTTGAATCCGATAAATGAAACGACCAGTACGGAATTAGGTGATACTTCCAGGGTAAAGTTACCGTCCATATCGGTAATTGTTCCGTTTGTGGTTCCCTTCTCAACTACATTGGCGCCTGCTATCGGACCGAACTGATCTTCGACTACTCCATTAATAATGTATTTGGCTTGTTGAGGAGAAGCAGCAACAGGGTTCGGTAAGGCTGTACCCGTAGTTCCTGTTGCCGGACTGGCCGTTGCCAATCCTACAGATGCCAGAAGCAGGGTTGCTCCCAGGAACATCTGTTTTGATAAGTAAAAACGATTAAAATCCTTTGTCATAATAACACCAGATTTAGTTAATGATTAATTAATTGTTTACCCGGTTTACTGATTGTTTTTCCGTGAGTTTCAGCCTGGGTATTTGGCAAAAACCACATAGTTCTAATGGAACTACGCTGTTTTTTTGATTTGGATGGCGAAAGGATTGAAGATCAATTAGTATATAATGACTGTTGAAAACGGTGTGGATTTTAGGGTAACTTTAGGTAAGGCACTGATAAATAAATGGAGAGCGGAGAAAGACAAATCATTGGTATTTGCGTTGCAGATACTGAAAAGATGTTTGGAATGATTAAATCATCACTGTTATTATTATTGAATATCGTTAACATTCTTATCCGGAGGCTAAATATACAAAGGCTTTAAAATAGGGAGATTATCGTTTTTTACAAATAAGCGCTGGACTATTAGTGCATATTAAATGGATAAATTAATACACTCGTTAACATTAATAACATATATATTTGCATCGGTATGATTGGAGTTCCATTAGGACTAAGTTATATTTTAATATATGTGAAAACAGCTTGCTTCAAAGGTGGTATCAAATACCTTAACAGACTAAGACATACCTTTATTTACAATGAAATAAAAAGAACCTTTTGACCTGTTTTTATCCATGCCTTTGGACGATAAGTGCATATGAAATGGATAAATAGACGCCTCTGTTATAGACAATCTTTCTACTTTTGTGATCAAAGCAAAAAAGTAGTACCATGAGAACACAGAAATGTTTAACCTTATTTTGTTTGCTATTCGGAATAATAGCATCAGCAAATGCTTATGTCGAACGTGATCTGCTGCAAAAGGCGGCAGATATACCTGAATTGAAATCCGTTTTATTGATGGACCGGCAATGGGTTCCTTATCCGGATTATACCGATCGCACTGCCTGGGAGCAATTTCTGGGAGATTATAGGAATGATTACATCAAACAAGGAGAGAAACGTTTGGGTTATGAATGGAAAGTTGTTAAAGCAACCGACTATATCGAATACGAACGTAGCGGAAACCGGCGGATCATGGAAGATCCTTTCGGCAGTAACAACGGAGCCATAGCCGACTTGGTAATGGCCGAACTGGCAGAAGGAAAGGGCCGCTTTATCGATCAGCTGATCAATGGTGTTTTTCAGTCCTGTGAGATGACTTCCTGGGCATTGTCGGCGCATTTAAGCGCACAGCATTCAAAACGTTCTTTACCCGATTATAAAGAAGATGTGATTGACCTGACTGCCGGCGACCTGGGTTCCTTATTGTCCTGGACTTATTATTTCTTCCATACCGAATTTGATAAAGTAAATCCTGTTATTTCCGAACGCCTGCGCCATGAGTTACAGAAAAGAATACTGGATACTTATATGAAAGAAGACCGTTTCTGGTGGATGGCCTTCAATTACAAACCCGGGACTTTGGTCAACAACTGGAATCCGTGGTGTAACTTTAATGTACTGCAATGTTTCCTACTGTTGGAAAACGATAAAGAGAAACTGGCGGAAGCCGTTCATCGTACAATGGTCTCGGTCGATAAATTCATCAACTATACTCATTCGGACGGTGCCTGCGAAGAAGGTCCTTCTTATTGGGGACATGCTGCGGGAAAGATGTATGATTATCTGCAATTATTGTACGACGGGACCGGTGGAAAGATCAGTCTGTTCGATCAGCCGATTATCAAAAATATGGGTGAATATATTGCCCGCTCCTATGTAGGGAATGGCTGGGTGGTTAACTTCGCGGATGCCTCGGCGAAAGGTGGCGGAGATGCCCCGATTATTTTCCGCTACGGAAAGGCGGTAGGCAGTGATGTGATGATGCAGTATGCCGCTTATCTGAACAGCCTGTCAACCAGAAAATCACTTTCTTCCGGGAGAGATATGTTCCGCACCTTACAAAGTCTCCTGTATGCAAAGGAGATGGGAGAGGTGGAACCTTCGTATCAGTCTCCGGCTTATACCTGGTATCCGGAAACGGAATTTTGTTATATGACGAATAAAGCAGGTTTTTTCCTGGCTGCGAAAGGTGGATATAACAATGAAAGCCATAATCATAATGATGCCGGTACTTTCTCTTTGTATTCAAATACGACTCCGGTATTTATCGATGCAGGTGTCGGCACTTATACCCGCCAGACATTCAGTAACGAACGGTATACGATCTGGACAATGCAGAGCAACTACCATAATCTGCCGATGATAAACGGAGTGCCCCAGTCGTTTGGTTCCCGGTATAAAGCGACTGCGACTTCTTTCGATCCGAAGCGGATGACTTTTACCGCTAATATTGCTACCGCTTATCCCGAAGAAGCCGGGGTGGACAAATGGGTTCGCTCATATACATTAAATAAGAATAAGGGCGAAGTGAAGATTCAGGATTCATTTACCCTGAAAGAGTTGAAAGAACCGAATCAAGTCAATTTCCTGACCTGGGGTAAGATAGATGTCTCTTCGGAAGGAATCGTCCGGATAGATGTAAACGGAGAAAAGGTGGAATTGCTGTATGATAAAAATACTTTTACCCCGTCTGTAGAGACAGTCGCGTTGGATGACCCGCGTTTATCCAACGTATGGGGAAAAGAAATCTATCGTCTCTCCTTGAATGCCGGAAAAATGGTGAAATCAGGGACTTATACATTTACAATTAAACAAAACAATAAATAAAAGAAGAATGAAAAATTGGATCGCTTTAGCTTTCTCCGCATTCCTGATCTCTTGCGGGGGAACACCTAAAACATTAGAAAAGAGTTTTATTGACGAGAATATCGATTTCGCCCGTGCACAGCTCGGTAACGAGATAGAAGTCATTGAAGCCAGTGGCAAATGCCTGAATCCTGTGACTTTGAAAAAGGATAGCTCAGTTTATTATTGCGGCTATGGAGACTGGCGTAGTGGGTTCTTCCCCGGCTCGGTGTGGTATCTGTATGAATTGACGGGCGATACGGCATTGCTTCCACTCGCTCAGAAATATACATGGGCCATAGAAGAAGCCAAGAACCTGACCTGGCATCATGACATCGGGTTCATTGTTAATTGCAGCTTCGGTAACGGTTTGCGTCTGACGGCCGATCCGTCTTATAAAGATGTAATGGTACAGGCTGCCAAGTCATTATCAACCCGTTTCCGTGAGGCTCCCCAGGTAATCCAGTCATGGAATGTAGATAAAGGATGGCAGTCGGAACGCGGTTGGGAATGTCCGGTGATTATCGACAATATGATGAACCTGGAGCTGATGTTCGAAGCGACCCGTCTATCCGGTGATTCCTCTTTTTATAACATAGCGATTGCTCATGCAGACCGTACGTTGCAGGAACATTTCCGTCCGGACGGCAGCTGTTACCATGTCATCGATTATAGTCTGAAAGATGGTTCCGTTCGTAATCGTCATACGGCACAAGGATATGCGCATGAATCGGCCTGGAGCCGCGGACAGGCGTGGGCTATTTACGGATTCGTTGTTTGCTACCGTGAAACGGGTGATCGCAAATATCTGGACCAGGCGTTGAAAACATTCAATTTCATGAAGAATCATAAAGCAATGCCGGCTGACCTGATCCCTTATTGGGATATGGATGCACCGAACATTCCGAATGAACCGCGTGATGTTTCAACTGCTTCCTGTATTGCTTCCGCATTGTATGAAATCAGTACGATGGATGTGGAAGATGCCGTAGCGTATAAGACATATGCCGACAGTATCATGACTTCGCTGGGTTCTCCGGCTTACCGGGCTGCTCTGGGAACGAATGGTAACTTTCTCCTGATGCATTCCGTAGGCAGTATTCCTCATAACTCGGAAATAGACGTTCCGTTGAATTATGCCGATTACTATTTTATGGAAGCGTTGAAACGCAAGAAGGAGTTAGAATCGAAATAATATTTTCTTATGAGAAAAGGTATGAAATGGATATGCGGAGCAGCTGTCATTCTGATGATGGCTGCCTGCAATACGAGACCGGCAGATGAATGGCAGTTGGTCTGGGAGGAAAACTTTGACCAGGCAAACGGGTTGGATACGACAAATTGGTCGAAAATTCCCCGTTGGGCACCGGAATGGGCAAAATACATGTCTGACAGTGAGCTCTGTTATGATTTGATAGACGGTAATCTTGTTTTGAAAGGTTTAATCAATCCGGACCGTTCGACAGATACGGTTCCTTACATTACCGGAGGCATCTATACCAAGTATAAGCGTGCTTTCCATGGAGGCCGGTTAGAGATAAAAGCACAGCTGGGATGTGCCACCGGGGCATGGCCGGCTATCTGGCTAAAACCGTTTGAAGAAGCGAAGTACCCCTGGCCGTCGGGCGGCGAGATAGATATCATGGAGCATCTGAATTATGATAGCATTGCTTATCAGACAGTTCATTCTACTTATACGCATAACCTGAATATCAAGAAAGACCCGCCTCAGGGAAGCACTGGGCCTATCGATCCGGCAGGTTATAATGTATATGCCGTAGAAATGTATCCGGATAGCCTCGTTTTCTTTATAAATGATGTACGAAACTTTTCATATCCCCGCATAGAAACCGATAAAGAAGGTCAATTCCCATTTGACAAACCCTATTATCTGTTAATCGATATGCAGCTGGGTGGCCCCTGGGTCGGTCCTGTCAACCCGGAAGATCTTCCGGTCGAGATGAAGGTCGACTGGGTTCGTTATTATCAGAAGAAAAAATAATCGTTGAAGGCAGGCATTAGTCTGCCTTCTTTTTCTTGTATTCCGCCGGTGTCGTATCGAACTGTGCTTTGAAGCAACGGGTGAAATAACGGGGGGAACCAAAACCCAGCATGTCGGAGATCTCGGCAATCTGCAAATCCTGACGGGTTATCAACAAGGTGGCGGCCCGCTTCAATTTACAATTCAGGACGAAATCGTTTGGTGTCATTCCGGTCAGGGCTTTGAACTTGGCATAAAGCGAGCTGCGGCTCAATCCCAGTTCTTTAGCCAGGGTATTCATGTCGAATTCCATATTACTCAGGTTTTCTTCTACGATTCGGTTTACCGTGTCCATAAACTTCTGGTCGATCGGGTTGCTGGCCAGCGATTGCGTATCGAAATCCCTTTGCTCGTTGAACTTCTTTTGCAGGATAATACGGTTGCGCACCAGGTTGTTGCAACGGGCAAGCAGTACTTTGGCATTGAACGGCTTGCTGATATAATCGTCGGCTCCCCGCTGCAAACCTTCTATGCTTTGCTCTGCCGAACCGAGCGCTGTCAACAGGATGACTGGTATATGACAGATGTCGAAATCGTTCTTGATCTTCAGGCACATTTCGGTTCCAGACATTTCAGGCATCATGATGTCGCTGACGATGATATCCGGCTTTTGGGAACGTGTGATCTCCAGTCCCTCTTTTCCGTTCCGTGCCAGTAAGACATTATAAACCGGCGAGAATAGCGAGTTCAGTATCTGGAGCAGTTCTTCGTTGTCATCGACCAACAGGATGGTGTAGGTGGCATCCGTTTCGGCCAGCGATAATTCGGAGGTACTTTCGGGGATTTCCTGGGTCAGGCTTTCCGGCAGTATCTCGTTGCGGATCATCTCTTTCTCCGGTTGTACAAACTGACATTCACCTTCTTTGAAATGGCTTCGGCCCTTCGGCAGATGCACAATGAATATGCTTCCGTATCCCGGCGTACTTTCTACCTGTATTTTTCCATGATGCAACCCGATGATGCTCTTGGTTAGCGACAGGCCGATACCGGTGCTCGGCTGCGATATTCCCGATGAGTTATTTCCTGCCTGGTAGAAACGGTCGAATATCTTGTCGATATCTTCTTTGCTGATACCGATGCCGTTGTCTATGATTTTTATGATGATCGCCTGGTCATTCTCTTCGACGACCATTTCGATGGCAGCACCCGGTTTTGAATATTTGAATGCGTTCGACAGCAGGTTGTAGAATACCTTTTGCATCTGTTTCGGGTCGAACCAGCATTCGATATCTTCCGCCCCGGAGGTGAACTGATAAGTTACTGAACGGCTGGAAGCATATTCGTAAAAAGAGAGATAGATCTCTTTCAGGAAAGGGATGATGTTTTGTTCATATACTTTCAGTTTCACATGCCCTTGTTCCAGTTTGCGGAAATCCAGCAACTCACTGATCAGCATCCGCATATTATGCGTGTTCCTGTATATTTTCAGTAGTTTGTTGTAGGTGGATGGGGCCACCGAACTGCTTTGCAGCAAGAGTTCGATCTGCGAAATGATCAGGGTAAGCGGTGTCCGGAACTCATGCGAGATGTTTGAAAAGAACTGTAGTTTCGCCTGGTTCAGTTCTTCGATCCTCTCTTTTTCTTTCCGTTCAAACTCCAATGAAGTTCTGAGCAGCAACTGCGATTGTTTGAAGCGGAAGAAGCCGTAGATCAACCCGCTGCCGACCAGCACGTATAAGAGATAAAATAACGGTGTGGCATAGAGCGGGGAATGGATCGTGATGCCCATCCGGATCGTTTGCGGTTCGATCTTTGTGTCGTATTGTTTCTCACGCACGACCAGGGTATATTTGCCTGGATTGAGGTTCGTGTACTGGATGCTGTTGTCGGTATTGTTGATCCATTTGTTGTCGAAGCCTTCCAGCATGTATTCGTAAGCCGTCTCTTTCAACGTATTGATATAGTTGTTCGAGTTGAACGAGATGATGAGGTTGTTCTGATTGTGGTTCAACTCTATTTCCTGCGTATAAGGCAAAGCATCGGAGAGACCCCGTGAACGGTCGGAAGGATTTACTAATTCATTATTGATATACAATTCGGAGAAATATAACTGGTAGTCTTTTGCAGGCCGGAACAAGTCCTGTTCGAAGAACGTACTTAAACCGTCTATTCCTCCGACAAAGATTTCGCCATTCGGGCTGACCAGCAGTCCGCATCCTTTGTTGATCCCGGAAACAGGAAGTGCGGTGCCCAGTTCTACCACCTTAAATAACTGTTGTTCCGGATCCAGGAAAGAGAGTCCTTTATCACCGGATATGATCAGGTAACCTTGTATCGACTCTTTGATGTCGTAGCAATAGTTGCTCAGGATCATACTGTTTTCGGTAGTATATCCGCTGAAAGTATGATTCTTTTCATCATACAGATAGAGCCCGGCTCCGAGCGTTCCGAAGAAGATACGTCCTTTTTTGTCTTCATAGATGGCAGATACCGGCTGGTTTCCCAATCCGTTTTCGCCGCAACGGAAGACTGTCCTGTCTTCCTGGTTATTCAGGTTGATCTTGTTGATGACTCTTCCTGTTGTTATCCATATATAATCCTGCGAGTCGATCAGGAAACAATGATTACCGTATTGCTTGCCTCCTTCGAAAGTCTGGGTGATCTTTTCGGTATCGAGATCCATTTTGACGCATCCCCATTGCGTCAGGAGTACCAGGTATTTGTCTTTCCAGATGGCCATCTGATTGATACGGTCGCCGGCTTTTACGGCATACGAAGGGTCTTCGAAATAAGGATTCCGGAACCGTTTCTTCGGGATATCGAATATGGATAGTCCGCCGGTGTGGGTACCGATGTAAAGCTTATTGCGGTTGGCACTGTAGGCAATAGATTTCAGATTGTCATGGGCGATAGAGTTTCTGTCGGGATCGGCCATGAAATAGGTAAATGTTTTCTTTTTCCGGTCGAAAAGGTTCAGTCCGCCGCCTTCGGTGCAGATCCAGATATTATCGTCTTTATCTTCCGTCATATGCCCGACAAAAGGGAAACTGATGCAGTCTTTCCTTGTTTTGTCTGCCGTATAAATCGTGAAAAGGTCCATTTCAGGATTGAAATAGTGGACGCCACCGTAATAAGTACCCAACCAGATGCTTCCCTGCCGGTCTTTGTAAACCGGGAAAACGGAGGAGTGGGCGAGGCTTCCGGGAAGGTTGTCGCGGGTATATACCTGGAAATGATCGTTATAGGGATTATATTTGTTTAGTCCGGTGAAGGTTCCTATCCAAAGGTTACCGGAGTTGTCTTCAACGATTCCCCTTACCTGGTTGCTGGATATATTGTTATCGTTGTGCGGATCGAAGCGGAAGCGTTTGAAATTACCCGACGGTTCGCGTTTGTAAAGTCCGTTCATGCGGGCGGATATCCATAGGTTCCTATGTGAATCTTCGTATAAGGCATAAATATCTTCACTGGGAATGATATAGGCAAGGGGTTTGTCTTCCTCTTTCATATATAATCCGGAATTGGTCCCTATCCAGCAGCGTTTTTGGGAATCGACCATGATACAGGTTGCATGTTGGTTGGAGAGTTCCAGTTTGAAGCGGAAATGAAGTTCTTCCGTCTGTGTATCCCAGACAAAGATAGAATCGGACGCGTTCACCCAAAGTTGTTCGCCGCTGAAAGCGATCGCATTCACCCATGCTTGTTTCAGGCAGGTAAACTGCTGGGAACGCAGGTTGTATCGTACCAACGAATTATCCGAATTGAAATAAATATTCCCTTGGTTGTCTCCGGTTATGAAGTCGATGCTGTTACCAACGGTTGTTTCTTTCCCGTTCTCATTCTTTAATGTCGGTTTATGTGAAGTCACGTGAACACCGTCGAAAACGCTTAACCCTTCTTCCGTCCCGAACCACATGCGGCCCAGTTCATCCTGATAGATAGACATGACAGAGAGTTGCGAAAGTCCTTCTTTCATCCCGATATGTTTGAAATAGATAGGGAAGGCGTAAGACAAGGTATGCAGAAATATGAAAAGGATGATTGATTTTCTCATGGCTTTTACATTATTTGAAGGCGAAGATAATGATAAATTCTGAAACAGCTTTACGTATCAGGTCATATAAAATGGTATCTTTGTAAATCAATGTAACCAATAAACTATTACATATTATGAAAGCAGATTTCAATTATGATGAATTCCCGGGTCGTTTTGCCCATTGTCTCAACGAGAAATGCGTGCGTCGTGATACCTGCCTTCGGCATCAGGTGTGGCTTCGTGTTCCTCAAACGCGCGGAGGTGTATATATTATCAATCCGGGGCACCTTGCATCTCTCACCGGCGAAGAGTGTCCTTTCTTCCTGCTCGACCAACCGCAGCGGTTCGCCAGAGGCATAACCTGCCTGTTTGATGATATCCCTTTGCGAAAAGCCGAGACAATCAAATCACAGCTTATTGCCCATCTGGGACGTAATACCTATTACCGCTGTAAACAAAAGAAGCGCCTGGTCAGGCCGAAAGAGCAGGCATATATCAAAAAGCTGTTCCTTGCCCAAGGCATTACCGAAGAGCCGCAGTATGACGAATATATGGAGTATTATGATTTGGATAGAGATTGATTCGTAGTCTGTTACGGACTACTGAATGATCTATCCGTATAGATGCAGAAATATCATATATTGTGATACTCAATTCTCATATATTATACGAATGTTGTATCATAATATATGAGAATATGGTATCCTAATATAAGATACAGAAGTTGTCTGGTTGCGGAATGAAAAACAGGTGCGCTTACGTTCTCCGAAAGATCGGATTTCTTGGTTTTTTGTGCTCGAAAATGGAAAAAGCCGTAATAGTATGGATTTTTTGCTTCCGATAAATAATAATATTAATGTACGCGCATGTACATTATATATAAGAGGTTTAATATTTCTCTAACGGATTAAAGACGGAGATGACTGTGTAGCTATTGAATTATAAAACGTGAAGTGCGAAAAAGGACTGACTAATTTAAAGGTTCCTTTTTTCTAGTCACAAAATTACAACAATCTTTTTAACCACCACTCTTTTTCCCTATATTTTTTTCTTTCTCTATATCCTTTCTTATCAACAGAATAACAAAGTTAGTACAAAATTCGACCTTTCCGGTATGAACTCAAATCATACACCCAAAAATGACGAGAAAAAAGGAACGTTTAAACTCGTCATTTAACATTTGACAGTCTCTGAACGGATCCGTGAAATGGACTTTTATAACACTATTATTAATATTAAATTTATTGATTATGAACAAAAAGTTTTCTACTTTACTAGCTTGTGCGCTGGTTGCAGGATCTTTTTCGTTTGTTACTAATGCAACAAATGAGATTCCTTACCGTACACAAGCTGTTTTGTCTGAACAATTTGATGCCTGTCTGACAGGTGTTAAGGCTATTAATCCGGACTATTATTATCAGTTGCAGGTTAATGCAAGTGGCTCTGGTCAAGCTGAAGGTGAATTTGTTGAGGAAGATTTGGCCAAAGCACAAGTCCTGGTTCAAGTACGCGATTATCAGACAGGTAATCTGACCTTGAAGGTAATGGATATCGAAAAAGCTCCTCTTACAGGTTCTTTGTGGAGAATTGAAGTAAAAGACAAAGGCCTTCGTGGTAAGGAATATGTCTTTGTAAACAGAGAAACCGGTTATACAATCAATTATGATTGTGCGGATGCGGTTACATTAACTAGTGCAAATGCTAATGTTAATGACAAAGATGCGACTATCATCAAAGACGACAATCTTCGTTGGGAATGGTATTCGGATGATGTTTCACCTGCCATTTTCGGCCCGAAGAAAGTATGGTCTTATACACATGAAGGCAGTATGGTTATGGGTTTGATGGCTAATAGCTCTAACGATGTCGTTGCTGTGAAAATCAACAAAGATTTATTGGAAGACGAAATGGCCAACATCAGCTTCCTTACATTGACAGTTCGTACTGCCGGTGCAAAGGTGTTGACTGCTGATGATATCAATTCAATGATCGATGCAGAAGGTTCATGGCGGAACAGAACCAGCAACGAGGAAGCTATCTTCAAAGCTACAGGTCTGATCAATGCTCCGGCTGCTATCACAGGCGAAGATTTGGTTACTGGTGCTTATCTGGCTAAAGAAGTGGCAGATGAAGTTCCGGCTTATGCAAATTGGGATAAAGTACAACCTAATGGCAAATTCTTCGGATACAATATTCTGTTGAATAAGAAGACTACTGACAAATATTTGATGGTAGCGACTGACGAAACTCATGAATCTATTCAGAACCCATCTTTGCATGGTGGTTTGAAGGTTGTGGATGCTCCATTTGCACGTACGACTACTCATACTGCTTGGGCTTGCGATGCTTTAATGGCTCGTTATATTTGGAAAGCTACTTATTATGCAACTAACGATAGCTTGGTACTGGAACCGTTGAATGCCTCTGTAATAACAACAGAATTGAAACAGCAGGGAAAAAAATGGGCTCAGACAAAGCTGTACGATGCTACCGGTGACGAATATTATAACACAGTGAATGCCGGTACTTCAACAGGTAATAATGTAGATCTGAACGGTGAATTTGCTAGAAAGAAAGAAAACGTTCCTGTAGCCCTGACAGCAATGAATGCTACAAGTGGTATCGATAGCCGTACAGTTATTACTGTAGGTCAGCCTCAGAATGCTACAACTATGGGACATTTGGTGGTAACCTCTGCCGGTAATGCTATTGTTGCTGCCGAGAACCATACTAATCAGCCGTTCTGCTATCCGTACGCAAATATGAACGTGAAAGTGAACTTCAATAACACTTATTTGCCTATATTGAACCGTACAACTCAGGCAACAGGTATCTATTATCTGCAACTTTCAACTACTAAGACTAACAGTTCTTTGGATGAAAAACGTTTGAATGGTTCTTATCTGGTTGCTGATTATGCAGGACACTATCGGTACGATGTTTGGGAAGCTGAACAGAACTTTGCTCACATGCCTGCAACACAGTGGGTTGTTGAACAATTGGGTTGCCCGGAAGGTGGAAACCGTTGGGTGAAGATCACAAACCGTGAATTTGCTTCTCAGGCATTTATGGGTCAGTTGTATACTGCCGGAAAGAATGCAGAAGGCAAAGAATTGGTGTATATCATCAACCATAACTACCAGGGCTTGCGCGGTCATAACAATGTGGCAACTCCGGCTACAAACAATGCATTGAACTGTGCTGACACATTGATTTTCGCCGCTGTTGAAAATCCGACAATCGGCTATCTGAATATTGCTGATGATGTATTGAGAGAAAACAAATATGCTTTCAACCTGATCGAAAAAGACTTTAGTAATCAGTTCCTGTCTGCTAACGATGTAATTGAAAACTTACGTTTGTCTACTACAGCTACAAACTTTGAATTCTTCCGCGTTGCAGCTCCTGCATTCGGTTATAAAGTTGGTGGTGGTACTATCGGTGAAAAATATCTGTACAAAGTAAAAGTAAGCGATGCCAACAAGATTGATAACGATCATGTTTGGGTTGCATACGATAACAACCACAAATTTGTGATTGCTTCTGAAAAAGATATCAATGCAGGTATAGACGGTTTGAAATGGGCTACATTCGCATTCAAAGAAAACAGTGAAAACGAAGGTGTTGATTGCTTTACTTTAGTTCATCACGAACTGACAACTGTAGATCATGATCAGACTGCTTATCAGCCGGTAGGCGTTCTGTCAAAAGAACTTCAGACTGCTCATACAAAAGCTATCGATCTGTGCCAGAGAGAATACGATGTATTCGATATTATTCCTGATGCAAGACCTCTGTACATGAATATGCGTGGTGATGCTGTCGTTGGCGACAAATATGCAAGCTATATCAACAGCGAAGAAAACTGCATGAAGTTTACTCACACGAAGACTGCTGGTAACTTGTTTGAAAGAAGCTTGCTTGCTGAAGGTTTACTGAACTATCTGGATATCGAAACGCTGTCTGATGCCGGTAGCAGAAAGAATGCAGCTTTGTATGTAGACGAAGTAGCAGCTGCTGTAGATTCTCGTATGCCTCAGTATATGTTTGTTATCAGACCTGATAGCGCAGTTGCTTATACTTGGTGTTCACAACACGGAATCAATTCAACTTGCGAACATTCAGCTCCTTACAAAGGCTATGTAGCAGGTGAATTCCTGGTTAACTTGAATGACTCTATTCACGCTTCTATCAACAAACTGACAGATGCAAGCAAATTCCATAGCGATAACTATACAAGACTTGCTTTCGTAGAAGCTATCCACCAGGGTGATTTCTTGTATGTTCTGAAAGCTCCGTATACAATCGCAAGCATCAGCGCTGCTGATCCTGCAACGGAAAAGATGTATGTAGTTCCTACTTATCTGGCTGCTGATCAGGAAGGTGTTGTTTACGATAAGATCGCTCTTGACGGTGCACACAACAACGTTGCTTTTGCTATCCGTTATGTAGGTGATACAGAAGAAGACGGCATCATGCTTGAATCTTACGACGTAGCAATGGCTGATGCTAATAAGTCACAAGCCGGTATCGGTTCTTTCACTGGTGCTTGGGTTACTTTGAACGGAACAGGTGTTCCTGTATTAGGCAAGTTCCATAATGAAAACGGAAACCACGATACTGACGATACAGTTGGTGGAGGAAATAGTGCTCCGGTAAAAGACTTTAGCCAGGTTATCAACCAGGCTGCTGTATTCGCTCCGAATGCAACTGAAGGTCCTGCAACAGATACTGAAGAAGTAGAAGTGGCTACTATCAAAGTAATTTCAGGAAATGGTTCTGTTACTGTAATAGGTGCAGAAGGCAAGACAGTTACTATCAGCAACGTCCTTGGCCAGACAATTGCTAACACAGTGGTTACTTCTAACGAAGCTACAATCTCAACTCCTGCAGGTGTAGTATTTGTAGCAGTAGAAGGTGAAGCAGCTGTAAAAGCAATCGTTAAATAAGAAATTATTTATAATCAAATAATTCTAATAGAGTATCACGCAGCGCAATAGCGTTAATTACCCTGTGACAGGTGAACAAGTGATATTTATTAATACTAAAGTAATGAAATAAAGTTCTTCTGTTCTACCTCTGTGAAGAGTGAAAACAGACAAAAAAAGCAAGCCCCGGGGATTCGTCTTCCGGGGCTTTGTGTGTTTATCGAAGTTCTCTGTCGGGAAAGGAGATATCAGGTATGCCCCCAGAGGGCGCTTTTCTTTTGTTTATGATAAAGCAGCCTTCCGTAAATAATCCTTTTGTAATGAATTGTCTCCCTGTATTTGTTTATCTTTGCACGAAATAAGACAGTAAACACTATATGACGAAAGATATAACACCCGAATATGTGCTTGGTGATCTGCGTTATCTGCAATTGCTGGCACGTAGTTTCCCGACAGTAGCGGATGCCAGTACAGAGATCATCAACCTGGAGGCGATCCTGAACTTACCGAAAGGTACGGAGCATTTCCTGTCTGATATTCACGGAGAACATCAGGCGTTCAATCATGTGCTGAAAAATGCCTCCGGAGCGATCAAACGTAAAGTGAATGAGATATTCAGCAATACATTGCGCGATTACGAGAAGAAAGAACTCTGTACGCTGATCTATTACCCGGAACAGAAACTGGAACTGGTCAGCTCGAAGGAACCCGATCTGGACGACTGGTATCTGATCACCTTGAACCAACTGGTGAGGGTGTGCCGTAATGTATCGTCCAAATATACCCGCTCGAAAGTGCGCAAGGCATTACCGAAAGAGTTCTCCTATATCATCCAGGAGCTGTTGCATGAGTCGTCGGTCGAGCCTAACAAGTCGGCCTATGTGGACCAGATTATCAAAACGATCATCTCGACCGGGCGGGCAAACGATTTCATTATCGCCATGTGTAACCTGATACAGCGGCTGACGATCGACCTGCTGCATGTGATCGGCGATATCTACGATCGTGGCCCGGGAGCACATATCATTATGGATACGCTTTGCGACTACCATCATTTCGATATCCAGTGGGGTAACCACGATGTCCTGTGGATGGGGGCGGCCTCGGGCAACCTGGGGAGCATCGCCAATGTGATCCGCATGTGCCTCCGTTTCGGTAACCTGGCAACCCTGGAGGATGGCTATGGCATCAACCTGCTACCTCTGGCTACCTTTGCAATGGATATTTATGGCGACGATCCCTGCGAATTGTTCATGCCGAAGACTAATGGGGCCGACTCGGCTTTCGACGAAAAGACGATCCGCCTGATCTCGCAGATGCACAAGGCAATAACGATCATCCAGTTCAAGCTGGAAGGGGATATTATCCGCCGCCGCCCCGAATTCGATATGGACGACCGCCTGCTGTTACACCATATCGACCTGAAACGCGGGACCATCCATCTGGACGGGAAAGAATATGAACTGAAAGACAAAAACTGGCCTACCATCAACCCGAAAGACCCGTACGCGCTGTCTATCGAGGAGGAAGACCTGATGCACCGCATGCTCCACTCGTTCGAATGCAGCGAGAAGCTGAAGAAACATATGCGTTGCCTCTTCCGGCATGGCAGTATGTATCAGGTTTGTAACTCCAACCTGCTGTTTCATGCCTCTGTCCCAATGAACGCCGACGGAACGTTGAAGAACATTTGTATCGAAGGGCAGGAATACAAGGGTAAGGCTTTGCTGGATAAGGTCGACCAGTTGATCCGTACCGCTTATTTCGATTCGGAAGGCTCTCCGGAGAAGGACTTTGCCCTCGATTACATCTGGTATCTTTGGGGAGGAAAAGACTCTCCTTTGTTCGACAAGAGCAAGATGGCAACCTTCGAACGGGCTTTTATCGACGACAAGGCGGTGCAGAAGGAAGACAAAGGGGCGTATTATACCCTGCGTGAAGAAGAAAAGGTATGCGATATGATACTGGACGAGTTCGGGGTGACCGGGCCTCACCGCCATATCATCAACGGTCATGTGCCTGTCCGCTCCATCCAGGGAGAAAACCCGATCAAGGCAAACGGCAAGTTGCTGGTTATCGACGGCGGTTTCTCCAGACCTTACCATCCCGAGACCGGTATTGCCGGTTATACGCTGGTTTATCATTCCCGCGGTTTCCAGTTGGTACAGCACGAACCGTTCCTGTCTACCGACCAGGCAATCAAGGAAGGCCGTGATATCCGTTCCACCACGATTGTGGTCGAGTTGAGCTCTCACCGCCAGATGGTGAAAGATACCGATAAAGGCGCCGACCTGCAACGCCAGATTCATGACCTGGAAAAGTTGCTGTATGCCTACCGCAACGGATTTATCAAAGAGAAGGAACGGAGTGAGTATTGAATATAGAAATAATTGAACCTACTTTTCCCTTGATGGAAAAGTAGTCAAAAGATCAAGGCTTAACCGGCTTCACTGCTCCGGTGAAAGACTTCGCTGAAAAATCCGAAACTCGCTCCGCTCAGACAACGGATTTTTTTAACCGCTTCGTCTTCCCCCTACGCGGACGTTCACCCGCTTAGGCCTTTCCAAGGAAGCTGTGCTTCCTCTTAGGATGGCCGATACCGGTACTTATAGAACAAAAACTTGCGGATTTAACAGGTAGTATCGGCAATCTTAAGAGAACGCAAAGCGTTCTATGAAAGGCCTCATCTGGTGAGCGTAAAGCGAAGCATCCGTAGTGAGCGCCCGGAGGCTGTGCTGTTTGAGCGTAGCGAGTTCACAGACGACAGCGAACGTAGGAGGCTGAGTAGCGAGGCAGATGCAGCCTTGAACTTTTGGTTACTTTTCTTTCAAGAGAAAAGTAACATTCAAA
>ERZ791830.556-NODE-556-length-35287-cov-6.351697_pt1 | contig 35287 bp, 31 predicted proteins | sample MGYA00509945_ERZ791830 | MGnify/ENA primary metagenome ERZ791830 (study PRJEB30046, sample SAMN00792021) | human gut metagenome | study: EMG produced TPA metagenomics assembly of the A metagenome-wide association study of gut microbiota in type 2...
TCACGGATGAAGCCGGGACTGGCGTGGATACCCTGGCCGACGGCACACTGTATGAACTGCGTGTCAGCGTCCCAGACGGCGGTGCGTTCGATCTGAGCGAGGCGGAAAAGGAGATCAAAATTTCCGTTGTGCTTGCAAAGTAAGTCTCAAGGAAGGCTCCGGTGCCAAAAGCACCGGAGCCTTTCTCAGCCTGTCAAAAAACCACAAAGTCACCTCCCCGTTTCTGATAGAATGAAAGAAGGCAAAGGTTTGCCCTGTTCGCTTTAGGGCAATAGAGATGCAATAGAAGCGGACGCAGAACGGACCTTTGACTGGCGAAAACTCCCCGATAGGGTATCTGCCAACGAAAACGCTTTTGTGTTTTGATACATTAATGGGCCCTGTACTCCGCGTACTCCGCCTCTTCCTCCGCGGTCGCGGGGCGGACTTCCATGCCCTTCTCCCAGACGAGAATGGAGTTTTCCGGGTCGTCTTTGATCCCAAGGTACACTTTCGTTACGGGCATCATGGAATTTTCATTCAGCCATGCGAAGGCGGTGTCTGGGTCAAAGCCAAGTCCGGAGGTCCCGATCCGGTGGGGCGTATTTGTCTTCTTTGCCAGGATCGGACGATAGACGGGGATGTAGCCATATCCATCGGCTCCAACCTCTACCGCAGAGCTGAAAAAATTCAGGTCATACAGATCATCGAAGGAAACGTGAATGACTCCATCCGAGGTTTGGTATAATCCCGTCAGAACAACATCGTCTTTTCCCATGGGAATGCAGTACCACTGGGTCAGAGCGGTATGCCCGATGATCGTCAGCAGGAGAAAAAGCGCAATTCCGAGACCGATCCACAGAAATTTCTTTTTCTCTCGGTTCCATCTTTTTTGAATCGGAAGAAGCGGCGCGACGTCCCGTATATTTGTCTGAGGCTCCGGGGCCGTGCGCAGGGCGTCCAGCATTTTTTTGCAGTCCGCGCATTCGGAACAGTGGGTCTCTATGGCGCTTCGGCTTTCGGGACTGCATATGTCATCGTGATACAGCGGAAGTAGATCACGGATCAGACCGCAGGGATAATTCATTTCAGATCCTCCTTGATTTTTAGTCTTGCACGGTGATAGGTGACCCGTGCCCAATTTTCCGTTTTGCCAAACAGAATGCCGATTTGCCGGAAGGGCAGCTCTCCCAGAACGCGCAGGGAAAACACCTCCTTGTAAGGTTCCGGCAAATCATGGAGCGCCTGATGAATCCGGAAAGCGGACGCCTTGTCCAGGATCATCTCCTCAAAGGAGCTGACGCTTAGTTCCTCCGGCTCCTGGTGCTTCTGCTTTTTCAGGTGGGATAAGTAGGTGTTTTTGGCAATTTGGCAGAGCCAGACATAGAGTTTGCACTGTCCGCGGAAGGTGTCCAGCGATTTTAACGCCTTGAAAAAGGTTTCCTGGGTGATCTCCTCGGCAAGACAGGGGTCCCGGCTCAATGCAAGCACATATTTGTAGACATCCTGAAAGTAACGGGCATATATTTCTTCATAGTCTTCCAATGTTTCACCCCCTTTTTAACTATAAGACCTGCCGGAAGGGATTTTGTTACGAAAATCTGAAAATGATTTTTTTGCCTGTGGGGACTGCGGCGAATCCCGCCGCCCTTGCCACTACCGTTGGCGTGCTGACGGAAGTGCCGGTGCTGCTGCTTATCAAATTTACCAATAAAACGAGGGGGAAATTTCCGCTATGAGGAAAGCAAAGGCAGCCTTTCTCTGTGTCCACAATTCCTGCCGCAGCCGGATCGCGGAGACGATGGGAAGATATCTATGCGGGAGTGAATTTGCGCGCTCTTCCGCCGAAACGGGGACCAAGTCCCGGATTGATCAGGACGCTGTCCGGCAGCGCTGATTGAGTCCAGCCAGAATGTAAAAGCGAACGGATCGCGGATGACCCGTTCGCTTTTTGGCTGTATCGCAGGATGTTTCAGATCTCAGCATCCAGCAGCTCTGCCTGGGACAGCCGGCAAAATTCCAGCCCATCCTGGGTGCAGATCTCGAAGGTTCCGGTGACGGTGATGGGGTCTCCCAGCTCCGGGTAGTCCTCAGGGTAGGCGCGGCTTTCGGCGAGGTCAAAGGGAATTCCCTGGGCGCAGCAGGCGGTGGCGTCCTGGATGATGCAGGCGAAAACCGTGCCGCCGTCCTCCAGGGTACCCTCCTGGGCGTAGAGCTTGCCGGTGCTGAAAATGCCCTGCATCTTTACGGTTTTGCCAACATAGTCCTCGGGGTGTGTAGTCATGTTGAAAACCTCCGCAAAGACCATGGTGCTGCTCATGGCGGTCAGGTCGATGAAGTCTCCGGTGGAAGCGCCTGCGTCATCGGCAGCGGTTTCTTCGGCAGCCGGGGAAGGCAGGGCGCTGCTCTGGGCGGTGGCGGATGGGGAGGTGGGCGTCTGGGCTTCCGGCGCTTCGGCGGCCTGACGGCTGCAGGCGCTGAGGGCCAGCAGGGCGGCCAGAAAAAGGGGGAGCATTTTTTTCATTTGGTTTTACCTCCAAGGAAACGTCCCAAAAGGGAGAAGATGAGAAACATTCCGATATCTGCGGCCACGATGGTGGAGCCCACGGGGGTCCCGGCCAGAATGGCAATCAGGATTCCCAGTACGGCGCAGAATACCGACAGCAGCACCGCGCAAACCGTCACCGACCGAAAGCTCCGGAACAGCTGCATGGCGGACAGGGCGGGGAAGATGATCAGGGCGGAGATCAGCAGAGAGCCCACCAGATTCATGGCCAGAACGATGACAATGGCCACCACAACGGCGATGAGCAGGTTGTATAGCTCCACCTGGGTTCCGGCTGCCTTGGCAAAGGCTTCGTCGAAGGTCACGGCAAAGATTTTGTTGTAAAACAGGAAAAACAGAGCAACCACCAGCGCGGACATTCCCACGCAAAGCCATACCTCGCTCCGGGACAATGTGAGAATGGAGGTGGAGCCGAACAGGGTGCTGCACACATCCCCGGAGAGGTTGGAAGAGGTGGAGAAAAGGTTCATCAGCAGGTAGCCAACGGCCAGCGCGCCTGTGGAAATCATGGCCATTGCCGCGTCGCCTTGGATTTTGGTATTCTGTCCGGTGCGCAGAAGCAGCACGGCGCTGAGCACCGTTATGACCATGACCAGAGGCATCTCATTGGAAATTTGCAGTACCCCGGCAATGGCCATGGCCCCGAAGGCTACATGGGAAAGACCGTCGCCAATGAAGGAGAAGCGTTTCAGCACCAGCGTCACCCCCAGCAGGGACGAGCAGAAGGCGATCAGCACCCCAACCACCAGCGCGTAGCGGACAAAGGGATAGGTCCAGTACAGGGCGAGTTTTGCAAAAATTGCCGTCATAGTGCGCAGGCCCCTTTCCCGGAGCGGAACAGCTGCCCCTGGGGGCTTTCCAGGTAGGCCTGCTTGGTTCCAAAGAAAACTGCGTCGCCGATGTGCAGAATGTGGCTTGCGTACCTGAGGGCTGCGGCGATATCGTGGGAGATCATGAGAATGGTGATGCCGTCCTCCCGGTTGAGCTGTTCGATGAGACCGTATAGCTCCGCCGTGACCTTGGGGTCAAGGCCGGAAACCGGCTCATCCAGAAGCAGCATTTTCCGGGTCGCGCACAGAGCCCGGGCCAGCAGCACCCGCTGCTGCTGACCGCCGGAGAGCTCCCGATAGCACCGCCCCGCGAGCGCATCCAGCTGCATTTTGCGGATGTTCTGCTCCGCAAGGCGTTTTTCCGCCCTGTTATAAAAGGGCCGCAGGCCGCAGCGGCCCTGGCAGCCGGAGAGAACGATCTCCCTTACGGAGGCCGGGAAGTCCCGCTGCACCTGGGTCTGCTGGGGCAGATAGCCGATCTCGTTTCGTTGCAGGCCGTCGCCGGTGAGAATGCTGCCGCCGATTGGGGGCTGCAGGCCGAGAAGGGTTTTCATAAGGGTGGTTTTGCCGGAGCCGTTTTCGCCGACAATGCAGAGGTAGTCGCCTGCAAAAATTTCAAAGCTGAGATTTTGCAGAACGGGCTTTCCCTCGTAGCCGACGCTGAGATTTTGACAGGAAAGCAGCGCCATCATTCCGCCTCCTGTCCCAGGGCCTTTTTCAGCACGGAAAGGTTTTTCTCCATAATGGAGAGGTAGCTTACGCCGCTTGATGCGTCATTTGCGGTGACGGCCTGCATGGAGTCCATGGTCAAAATCTGCTGATTTTTCTGGGCGGTATTCTGCACGACGGTTTCGGCGATCTTGTGCTGGGTGCCCTCTATGGTCAGCACGCAGGGCAGCCCCAGCGCGTCCATCTTCCCGGCAAGGAAGGAGACGGTCTCAAAGCTGGCCTCTGTTTCGGCAGAGTAGCCCGGGAAGGCGGCATAGTAGTCGAGCCCGTAGTCATCCGCCAGATAGCGGAAGGGGAAGCGGTCACCGAAGAGAAGGGTTTTGTACTTCCCACTGTCCACAGCCGCCCGGTATTCGCCGTCCAGGGCGGAGAGCTTTTCCGCGTAGGCTGCGGCGTTTGCAGCGTAGGTATCCTTCCGGGCCGGGTCGGATTCCTGCAGGGCCTCGGAAATGGCGGCCACCAGCACCTGGGCATTTTTCAGAGACAGCCAGATGTGCTCGTCATACTCCGCCTCTTCCTCGTGGCCATGCTCCTCCTCCTCGTGGTCATGCTCCTCCTCCTGCATACCCTCTACGGTTTCTTCTGCCTTTGCGGAATCGCCCAGCACGTCCAGAAGCCGGATGACCTTCCGGTCCTTGTTGGGCGCATTTTTCAGAGCGTCCTCCACCCAGCCGTCGGACTCGCCGCCGACATAGAGAAAGAGATCGCATTCGGAAATTTTAACAATATCATCAACGGTTGGCTGATAGCTGTGCAGATCAACGCCGCTGTCCAGCAGCGTGGTTATCTCAGCACGGTCAGTCTCGTCACCGAGGATTTCCCTGACCCAGTCGTATGCGGGGAAAATGGTCGTGACAATGTTCAGCTTATTGGATGCTGCGGAAGCGTCCTGGGGGGCACAGCCGGAAAGCACAGCTGCCGGAATCCAAAGTGCCAGCAGCAGCGCAAGTATTTTTTTCATAAGGTTTTTACCTCCAAATCGTAAAATGGGCGCAAAAATACAAGGGCAGCGGCAGCACCGCAAAAGCCTATCCGAAAACAGATAGACTGCACCCTTGTAAAAAGCACCTATTTAATTGGAGAGCTTGACCTTGAGCGCTACAAGCGTAAAAGAGGGAATAACATCGACCCAGGCTGAAATGTAGTCATACAGCGCACGCCGGACCGCGGCAGCAAAAACCAGAGCGCACAGCGCCGGAGCAAAGCCCTTCAGCGTATTCCGGCAAATACCCATCTGAAGGCAGACGGGGCAGCCCTCGCCGATGCAGTCATGACCGGCCTCCTCAATGAGAAAAAGGGCGGCGCCCAGCAGAACCAAAAGCATGGCCGCGGCAATCAGTGCCGCAGCGATCCGTTTTTGCTTTGCCATATCGGCGCCCCCTTTCGAAACCGAATTTGGGGTTAGTATATTGGATTTGCGAAAAAATGTCAATACAAGAGCCAAAAGCAAATTGTAAACAATTTTGTGGGGCATTTCTTCGGAGACTATGGCCTTTTTAATAATTCTCAAATGGTTCATCAGCATTTCATAAACAAAGCAGTAGTATTCTCTTGCCAGAACGATAAAGAGAGGTCAATCCACAATGAAATGTGCAAAAAATGGTCAAAAAAGTATGCTGATAGACCTGGTATTCCTGTTTCTGACCGGTGCTTTTCTGGGCTGGTTGTATGAAGTGCTGCGATTATTCCGGTGGGGTTGGTCCGGCTGACGAAAAGACTTTCTTTTTTTGTCGGTCCATGGTATACTTGGACTGCGGTTTCCGAAATTTGGGAATACCGCCGGATAGAGAACTTATACAACCGGGAGGAACAACCATGCGGGAGTACGCCTATTACACCCAGGTCCTGAAGGACCAACTGATTCCGGCCACCGGGTGCACCGAGCCCATCGCCCTGGCCTACGGCGCGGCCATGGCCTACAGGACCTTGGGTGCCGAGCCGGAGAGAATCACGGCGGCGGTCAGCGGCAGCATTATCAAAAACGTCAAAAGTGTGGTTGTGCCCAAGACCGGGGGGATGAAGGGCATCGAAACGGCCATTGCCGCCGGTGTGGTGGCCGGAAACCCGGATCTGGAGCTGGAGGTGCTGTCCGGCGCACCGGAAAACACGGGGGCGCTGGCGAAGAAATTCCTGGAAAAGTGCCCCGTTACCGTGTGCCTTGCGGATTCGGATCGGATTTTTGACATTCAGATCACCATGTACGCCGGGAAGCACAGCGCCTTTGTGCGCATCGTGGATACCCACACCAATGTGGTGTCGGTCCGCCGGGACGAGACTGTCTTGAAGGAGCGGGAAATTCCCCGGCTTGCGGGGCAGGCGGAGAAGACCGCCATGCTGGAAATTACCAAAATTGTGGAGTATGCCAGAACCTGCCGCCTGGAGGACGTGGCGGAGACCATAGAATATCAGATTTCCTGCAACCAAAATCTTTCCCAGGAGGGCCTGAAGGGCAGCTGGGGGGCGGAAATCGGGCGGACGCTGCTGTCCGGGGAGAAAAACCCGGATGTAAAGCTCCGGGCCATGGCGGCGGCCGCCGCGGGCTCGGATGCCCGGATGAGCGGCTGTGAGCTGCCCGCCGTGATCAATTCCGGCAGCGGCAACCAGGGCCTGACCATCACCCTGCCCATTCTGGAATACGCGAAGGAATTAAATGCTTCCCATGAGCAGCTGATCCGGGCCCTGGTGCTGGCCAATCTGGTGGCGGTGCGCATCAAGCAGTCCATCGGCTACCTGTCCGCCTACTGCGGAGCGGTCTGCGCCGGTTGTGCCGCGGCGGCGGGAATTGCCTACCTGCATGGGGCGGACGAGGTCCTCATCAATCACACGGTGGTAAACGGCCTGGCGATTCTCTCCGGCACCATCTGCGACGGCGCGAAGCCCAGCTGTGCGGCCAAAATCGCCATGGCGGTGAACGCGGGCCTTTTGGGCTTTGAAATGGCCCGGAAGGGCAAGGAGTTCTCCGGCGGCGAGGGCATTGTCAAAAAGGGCATCGAAAACACCATCGAAAAGGTGGGCGTCCTGAGCCGAGAGGGCATGGGCGTCACCAACGAGGTCATTCTGGACATTATGGTGAAGGATTAAAAAGCGAAGAGAAGGAGCGAACGGGTTTTCATCCGTTCGCTCCTTCCTTGTGTGCCGTATCCGTAAAAAAAGAGTCTCTTAATTTCCCGGAGCCGGAAGCTTTGTCCCGTCCGCCAGGAGAATGTAGTCCAGCTTCTCCAAATCGATGGGCTCCACAAATTCGCTGTTCATGATTTCAACTCGGCTGCCGTCTTGCATGACGGCGTAGGAGGAAGCGCCATAGAGATGGAAGAAATCGGCGTTTTCTCCCGCGTCACTGGTAAGTTTGATGCTCATTCTGCGCACCTTTACGGAGGTGACACGGAAGGTTTCCAATACATCTGTTACATCTGTGCCGTCCATCCTCCAGCAGGTGCTGGCCTGGGCGGAAACGGGCTGGGACAGGAGTTCCAGCTCCCGGTAGTCGCCGTTTTGCTCGTCAAAATGGATGGAAAACAGCCATTCGCCCTCGGCAAGCGTATCGTTGTAGGAACGGTTGTTGACAGAATCCCAGCCGGAGTGAACAATGTCCACAAGGTGCAGCTCCCACGTGCTCCCCGGGGCAAAGGGCATGCTGCCATCTGCCATGATGGGGGAATCGATGAGCAGCCAATCGGCGGTATTGTCTTTCCCGTCTCCATCGTCTATGATTCCGTTTGTGCTGCCGTCGCCGGAAACGGCGCCGCTTGCGGGGGTCAAGGCGCTGTACCAGTTGGAGAACTCGACATCGGGAAGGGCGGTGCCCTCGGGGGCTGTGATGCCCAGGAGAATCCGGACGACGTAGCCGTCGGTCTCTACGGATTTGAGCTGCACGGTATAACCATCCTGAGTTGCCTCCTGGGAAATCTCCGGCTGTGCGTCCACGTCCGCCTGGGTGGGAAGCTTGGGCTGGACAGTGAAATCGATGCTGTCGGCCACCATTTCAATCTGCCTGTCGGTCATGTGCTGATATTCCGCGGAGACCACCCCGCCGTCCTCGCTGAGAAGTTCTATATTGACGTTGAGCTGGAGGCTCATCAATGCCTCGCCCCGGTCACAGAGAATGTAGCCAACCTCCTGACTGGGGGACTGGAGAATCAGGACGGTACTCCCGGAGGCGGTGGTGTAGTTCCGTTCCACCCAGTCGCCGGAATCTACGAGGGTTACATAATCACGACTAAAGCTGTCCAGTCGATTCCAGCGCAGAACACCGGGGGTATATACGACCTCGTAGCCCTGGTCTTCCGGGAAGGTAAAGCCCATATCCAGCTGGAAATTGCCGCTGTCGTAGCAGCTGCCGCCGTTGATCTCCGCGCGAAGCGCCTGCCCGGCCTGGGTAAACCGCTCTATTCCCAGCGCATTGCAGAGATTCCGGGTGGTGCGGAAGCTCAGAAGATTCCCCGTCGGCTTCAGGTGATACTGCTCCGCCAACTCGGCGGCTTTGGCATCCATGGTGTCGGCGTAGGTATCCCAGAAGTCCTCCGGAAGAGTTCCTGCCTCGATCATCTGCTCCATATTCCGGTCGTATTCCTCCTGGAACGCGTAGTAATCCGCGCAGGCCTTGTAAGCATCGGTGCCCTCCAGACCGGAGAGGGTCAGAATGCTGGTGGAAACGGTGTGGGGATCTTTCTCATACACGCCGTCTACCAGGGTGTAGTCCCGCTGCTCGGCGCTTTCTCCAATTTTCACCCGTTTCATGCTCAGCACATAGTAGGCGGCGCACCCTACCAGCAGTGCGGCCAGGGCGACCACTGCCGCAATCAGCCAGATTCGTTTCCCAGCGGGTGCCCTTTTCCGCATCGGCGGCTGCTCCACGTTCGCCAGAAGTTCTGCGTCTACGCCGGAAAAACCCTGAAAAAGCTGTATCGATGTCATTGTAATCCCTCCTGTTTGAGTGTTTTGGCCAGATTCTTTCGGGTTCTTTGCAAGATGTACTTTACCTGATTGGAAGAGAGCCCTGCTTTTTGGGCGATTTCCGGCAGGGTGTCGGCGTAGTAGTACCGCAGCAGAAAAACGGTGCGGTCCTGAACTGCCAGCTTTCGCAGAAAGCGGTTCAGGGATGTGGTCAGCTCCTTTTTCAGCAGGTCCGTTTCCGGGCTTTCGGCACCGGTGACGCATTCCGCCAGCTCGTCCAGAAGCAGCTGCATTTCCCCGCCGCCCCGTTTTTCCGCGGTGTTCTTCCGCCAGCGGTCAATGGAGAGATTCCGGGTGAGCTTTCCGAGAAATGGCCCAAACCGCTGGGGCCGCCGGGGCGGAATCAGCTTCCAGGCGGCGAAATAGGTATCGTTGACGCTTTCCTCGGCGTCCGAGGGGCTGGAGAGAATGTGGTTTGCAATGCTGTAGCAGTAGTGACCGTATTTCCGGTCCGTTTCAGAAATGGCTTGCTCAGACCGGGCGAAATACAAATCCAGTATTGCATTGTCATCCATGGGAAAAACCTCCTTTTTGTGTGTTCACCCTTATACACGCAGAAAAACGGAAAGCGGAAAAAAGTTTTGCGAATATTGTTTGTGTCCTGCACAGCCATGCAAATAAAATGATACTAAAAATAGTTGCAATCATAGGGCGGATGCTGTATAATAGCATAGAAGGGAAGGGGCATTACCGTGGGACAAAAAGAAAAACTGATTGAACGATTGAAAGCAAAGCCTAAAACATTTACTTTTGATGACGCAGAGAGCTTGCTGCGGTATTTTCACTATGAACGTTCCAATAAAGGACGTACCAGCGGTTCGCGGATTATGTTTGTATCGGAGGAACATCCTCCAATTTTAATGCATAAACCGCACCCGCGCAAGGAATTATTGGAATATCAGGTAAAACAGTTAATTGAAATTCTGGAACAGGAGGGACTTCTGTGAATAATACTATGGAATATAAGGGATATCTGGGAAGCGTTGAATTCTCGGAGGAGGATGCCCTGTTTTACGGAAAGGTTCTAGGCATCCGGGCGCTGATTTCTTATGAGGGAAGCACCGCCCGGGAACTTCTCGCGGATTTCCACGGAGCGGTGGATGATTACCTGGAGCTGTGCGCTCAGCAGGGAAAGGAACCGGAACGGGCTTACAAGGGCAGCTTTAACGTCCGTATTTCGCCGGAGCTGCACAAGCAGGCAGTGGTTGCCGCAATGGCCCACAACATGAGCTTAAATAGCTTTGTGGAATCCTCCATTGCCCAGGCAGTTCACACAGGAGCCTGAAAAGCAAATCCCTTTCCATGACGAAAAAGGAGCGAACCGGCGGAATTGGCCGGTTCGCTCCTTCTTATTATTCTGCCTGAAAAATAGAAAATGACTTAGTTTCCTGGTACAGGAAGCCTCGTCCCGTCCGCCAGGAGGATATAGTCCAGCTTCTCCAAATCGATGGGCTCCACAAATTCGCTGTTCAGGATTTCAACTCGGCTGCCGTCTTGCATGACGGCGCAGGAGGAAGCGCCATAGAGATGGAAGAAATCGGCGTTTTCTCCCGCGTCGCTGGCAAGCTCGATACGCACTTTACCGTATGCATGTATTTAAGTTGCGTTCGTTTCAGAAATGTGGTACACTGACACTAATAATGCGCAGCCAATACTTTTTCTTATACTTTTACTTTGTTGCGAGGAATCTTTCATGGCGGATACATATCAAATCCTGGTGGTTGACGATGACTTCTCGATTGTGAATATTATCGAAACCGCATTGAAACAGGCAGGCTATCAGGTGCTCACCGCCTATAACGGTGAAGCCGCCTGTCAGATCGTAAACACCAGGCACCCACATCTCATTATCATGGATGTGATGATGCCCCAGTGCAACGGCATCATTGCCACAATGAAAATCCGGCAGAATAACAACGTCCCAATTCTGATGTTGTCCGCTAAGGCGGAAGGCTCGGATCGGGTACTTGGGCTGGAAGCCGGAGCGGACGATTATTTGGTAAAGCCCTTCTATCAGCAGGAACTGCTTGCCAGGGTGAAGGCGTTGCTTCGCCGTTATGATGCCCTGGGCTCTATCCGGGAAACCAAATCCGAAAATCAAATTCAGGTCGGCAATATCGTACTGGACACCGCCAAGAAGCAGCTTGTCGTCCGGGGAGAAGCGGTTCGACTTACTGCAACGGAGTTCAAAATTTTGCAAGTGCTGATGTCCAATCCGGGGCGGGTGTACTCTGCAGAGGAAATTTACGAACGAGTCTGGGAAAGCGATGCCTACGCCGTGGAAAATACCGTCATGGTACACATCAGTCGTATCCGCGAAAAACTGGAGATCAATCCAAAGAAGCCGGAATATCTGAGAGTTGTTTGGGGGATTGGATATGTCTTTGAAGCGCCGTAATGGCATCGCCTGTTGCCTGCTCCTACTGGCAGCAATCTGCTGGACCTTTGGGTATCGGATGGTACAAAGCGGCTCAGGGGAAAGCGGTATTGTTGCAGCGTCCTACTCTTCTATAGAAGCTACAACTTATCCTACCAGCACACCGGCTACCCTTCCTACCGAAAACATATCCAATGAAACAACTCCTGCGGACGAGACTGTGGAGGAGACGAATGGCGGCAATAAGTTCCTTGGATTCCTGCTTTGCTTTGTGTCCGCCGCGTCCGCAGGTATCGCCGTTATTGGTTTCTGGCAAACTGCGCCGATTCTCGGACCTGATGGCGTCAGCATGCTTGCAGCCATTGAATGCACAGCATATGACACGCTGCAAAATGTGGAATACATTTTGTGGACTTCTACCTTTCTAACCCTGACCACTTATGCAAATATCCTCACGGGTTTCACTGTTCTGTTCGCCCTTCGCGAACTGTGGGGGTGGATACGGGCAAAGTTCTCCTTGTCCTGGTGTTTGGCGTATCGCATTGCGAAACGCTCGCCAAAACCACAGCTATCCTTACTTGTTTTCGTTGGATGGATCGGCATCGGCTATCATTTGATTTGGTTCGGAAGACGAAACGAGATTTCCTTTTGGAGTCTCATTGCTGCGACGGTATTTTGCTTCCTCTGTTTATGGAACTACGGCGCTGACCTGGAGCATTTCAAACAGCAGCTTAACAGCTTCCAGCGAGGTTTGCCGATCACTGTTGGGGATGGTGCTTTCGCTCAAACGGAAGCCCAACTTCTTGACGTGCAGACCCAGCATGAAGAAGCAGTCCGTACCGCTGTTACCAGCGAACGGTTCAAGGTAGAGCTGATTTCCAATGTTTCCCACGATCTCCGTACTCCATTGACTGCCATTCTTGGCTACAGTGAGCTTTTGCAAAAGGAAGCTTTGTCACCGGAGGGACAAGAGCAACTGAGCCGGCTGCATCAAAAAGCGGGCTATATGAATGATCTCGTAGAATCCCTGTTTGAACTCACCAAGGTTTCCAGTGGTGTCATCGAAGCGAAGAAGGAAGAGATTGACCTGATCCGCCTGTTGGAACAGACCACGGGGCTGTTTGACGATCAGCTCACCCAGGCTGGGCTGTCTGTACGGCGCAGTTATGCATCCGATTCCATCCCCGTTGTAACGGACGGAGCCAGGATGCACCAGGTGTTTGCCAACCTGCTTGGCAATGCGATCAAATATGCGCTTACAGGCACACGGATCTATTTGGAGGTCAAGGAAACGGAACGCAGCTACCTTATTCGCATGATGAACACAGCCTCCTACGAGATGGACTTCAAGCCTGATGAGATTATGCAGCGTTTCGCCCGTGGTGATAAGGCTCGGTCAACAAAAGGAAGCGGTTTGGGTCTGGCAATTGCCCAAACCTATACGGAATCCGTGGGCGGCAAATTCCATGTAGCTGTAGATGGCGACCAATTCAGCGCCATCGTGGAGCTGCCAAAAACGGAAAGAAACTTGTAAGAATTCTGTCGGCTCTTTTGAAAGATACCCCCTGTACTATGGTCGGTACAGGGGGTGCTATTATGCTTAGAGAAAAATCTCTGTCTCTGCAAAAGAGATATGTTTCAGGAGTCGTTCGTCAAATAATCCTTTCTTGGCTAAATGCGGTAATGCTTGAATATCTACGCCTGCCAGGTGCACTGCGGGATTTGGCAAGGCTGGACGGACTGGCGCAAATGTCTCTTATCCGGGTTATTGCAGTCTTCTGTGGAGGAATGCTTCTTTTGTCCGTAATCTCCCGATTTGTGAACACTGCCAAAGTCGAGCGCTGGGCCGTGGTTGGCATATTTGGAATCCTGTCGATTGCCGCATTGCGGGCATCTTTTACTTGGGCATTCCTTGCGGTATGCATATTAGCCTTGATTTTCCTTGTCGTATTTGGTTTCTGCGGATGGGATGGGCAGCCGGAGCCTGCTGTCAAGCAAAAGCAGGCACATAGAATCTGGCTGTGGATCACCGTGGGATTGTCCATTGCATTCTTCCTGTTCGTCAGCGCCTGGACGGTGGGGCGGGTTTACAGCTTCAGTACGCCGACCTTCGACTTCGGAATCTTCTGCCAAATGTTTTACAATATGAAGGAATCCGGCCTGCCCATGACTACGGTGGAGCGGGACGGTCTGCTATCCCACTTTGCTGTTCATGTGTCACCAATCTACTATGTGCTGCTGCCGTTCTACGCTCTGGCTCCCACACCTGCTGCCTTGGAGGCTCTTCAGGCTGCGGTCATAACTTCAGCGGGGATTCCTCTTTGGAAAATCGGAAAGCACCATGGTTTGACCGGTGCACAACGGATGCTGGTATGTGCTGTGTTATTTCTATACCCGGCATACTCCGGCGGCACCAGCTATGATATTCACGAAAACTGCTTCCTCACGCCTTTGCTCCTGTGGCTGTTCTATGGCATTGATCGAAAGAATGCGGTTGTCACCGCAATTGCCGCGATCCTGACGCTGATGGTTAAAGAAGATGCTGCCGTTTATGTTGCTGTGATTGCCCTGTGGCTCATCGTGAAAACTGTTTTACAGTCCCAGATAATAGATATACGGAATCTCGTCACTGGAATCGTAATGCTTGCCATCTCCCTTGGTTGGTTCTTCCTGGTCACTGGGTATCTGGCGAAAAGCGGTGACGGTGTGATGACCTACCGATATAGCAACTTCATGTACGATGGATCATCCTCACTGCTGACCGTTATCAAATCGGTGATCCTGAATCCGATGAAAGCTGTTTATGAATGCGTAGACACCGAAAAGCTGTATTTCATTGCCATGACGCTCCTTCCGTTCCTTGGGCTGCCTCTGCTGACAAGGCGATACGAGCGATATATCCTGCTGATTCCCTATATACTGGTGAATCTGATGTCTGACTACCAATACCAGCACGATTTTTTCTTTCAGTACACCTTCGGCGCTACTGCATTTCTGGTATATCTTGCGGTGGTGAATCTGGCGGATATCAGGATCAATTGGCAGCGGGTGACTGTCCTCGCAGCCGCGTTTATTGTCAGCGCGGCTTGCTTTTACAAGGTCGTTGTTCCGAAAGCAATCCATTATCCGGTTCAAGCTGTTCGTTATTATGACTTCTATCAGAATATCCGGGATGCGCTATCAGAAATTCCGGATGGAGCTTCTGTGACTGCTGCAACATTTTACACAACGTATCTGTCTCAACGGGAAACCCTGTACGATGTGCGATATTGCTCGCTGGAGCATATGCTGGAAACCCAGTATGTTGTTTTGAAAATGTCTGCTGACAGCGATTTCAAAAAGTATGCAGCGAACGGAGAGGGCAATGGTTTTGAGAACCTGGTCAATCTGTTGGAGGGAAATGGCTATGCGCCATACAAGTCAGTTGAGGACACACTTGTGATCTACCGAAAGAAATAAGCAGGAATGGCATTTCTCCCTAAATTGTATCAATACCCTCTGCCATTTTACGCATTCAAATTGCAAATTTCATACCATAACACAAAAGAAGCGAACCGGTGGAATTGGCCGGTTCGCTCCTTCTTATATTTTATTGCCGGTTACTGCTTCTGCACGCTTTCCGCAATTTTTACCAGTTCTTCCACAGTAAAGTCTGCGCTGCTCAGTGCGAAGCTCAGGCCATTTTCCTGGGTGCCCTGAATCCAGACAACATCCGAGTGGGGGGCCAGCTCGCCGACTACGGCGCCTGCGGCGGGGCAGCCCTGGATGGTGTAGGCCTGGGCCGGTTCGCTGCTGCCAATGTGCATCTGGGCCAGTTCCTCCAGAGTGACGGTGCCGTCGGAGACATAGGTCTCGTAGGAGAAAAAGAGTTCCTTGCCGGTCTCCTTGTCAAAGTACCAGCGGCGGATGTAGGCATACCAGCCGTTTTCCAATGGCCAGCCCGTAAAACTGTCCTCCTCCATTCCGGCGGGCAGGGCGGTGATGCGGTAGTCCCCCAGTTCGTTCAGGGCCTCGGTGGTCTTGGAGGCGTTGGTGGGGGTCAGCTCCGGGCCGAGGCCCACGCTTCTGGCAATGGCAGCAAGATCAAGGCTGTCATCGGTGGCAAGACTGTAGGCGTAGCCCTTGGTTTCGTCCGTCCAGAGCAGGGAGTTGCCGTTGAGATACCCCGTATTTCCGTTAATATCCACCGTTTCCGGCTGGCCCGCTCCGTCAAAGCTGCGGCCATAGGGGCCAAGACGGTAATAGAAGGTGTAGTGCAGGAAATTTCCGGCGGCGTTTTCGTAGCGGATTTCCTGCTGGCCGTAGGCTCTGTCGCCGACGAAGGTAATGCGATAGCCCTCCGGCGTAGACTGGGGATAAAGGGATTCCCAGCCATAATAGGTTCCCGAATCCTGGGAAAGGTCAATGGAATAATCCGGTCCCAGGTAATCCGGGGTTTCGCTGAGGGGCTCTCCGGCGGCGGTGCTTTCCGCCATGGCGAGGATATCCACGTTTTCGTCCATGGTGGAGAGGTAGGCGTAAAAGCCCTCCCGGGTGTTTTCCCAGAGCAGAATCCGCAGGCCGCCGCTGGTGGTCAGCATTCTGGCGGCATCCTCCCCCACAGTCTCGTCCGTCCAGACAAAGGAATCGTGGGGCGGGTCGGAAACGGTGTCGCGCAGGTCATAGGTCGGGGAAACCACATAGGTGATTGCTTCGCTTTCGCTGCTATAGTCAATGATCACAACGTCCGAGGCAAAGGAAACACGATCTATCGTGTAGCCGTCGGGAAGCTGCTGGGGGTAGTGGGGGGCCCAGATGGCCCCGTCTTTGCACAAAAAGCTCAGGGGAAGCGGCTGGCCGAAGGCCACGCTGTCCGCCATGGCCTGTAAATCGACGGTCATGTCCTCGGTATCGAGCCATGCGTAGTAGCCCTCCGTCTCATTGTGCCAGGCGATTGTCTGGCCTTCATCCGAAACCTGCATGGTTCCGCTCTGGCCGGAGACGGCGACTTCGGAACTTTCCGCGGAAGCCAACGTGATGTCGTCTCTTTCTGCGGTGGAGATGATATAGGTGATGGTCTGTCCGGCGTCATTGGCAAACTCGATGCTCTGGGTCGTCCGGCCTATAGGGGAGCCGCCGACCATCCGGTATCCGTCAGGAAGCGCTTGGGGATAGCAGTCCGTCAGAACGTTTTTGGTCTCCACGCTGCCGTCCAGTGAAACCGTGGCGGTGGGGACATCATACTGGGTGAGCTTTGTATGGATTCTGGCGTAGACCGCCACGGCGCAGCCCACCAGCAGCACGGCCAGGGCAATCACGGCGGCAATCAGGACAAGACGCGGTTTCGGGCGCTTGACCGAACGGGGCGTTTCTTCGGTTTTTGCCAGTCTGGCAGATTCCAGTCCGCCGATGGCAAGGAACAATTCTTCACATCGTTTCATACTGCATATCCCTCCTGAATCAGGTGCGCTTTCAGCTTCTTCCGTGTGCGGCATAAGCTCTGGTTGACGGAATCCCGGCGCAGGCCGTAGCGGGCGGCGATGGCTCCGGCGTCCTCCAGGAAGAAATACCGCCGCAGGAAGATGTTCTGTTCCAGCGGAGAAAGGGTGTCCAGAAGCTTGCCAATGGAGCGGGTCAGCTCCTTGGCCTCCAGCGCCGCGCAAACCTCTTCGCCGGTGCCGATGCACTCCTCCAGCTCCTCCAATACCAGTGGCAGCTCCCCGCCGCCCCGCTTCTGGGCGGTGAGATTGCGCCAGCGGGAGAAGGCGAGATTCCGGGTGATCTTTGCCAGAAACAGCCGCAGCACCGCAGGCTTTTTGGGCGGCATGGTCTGCCAGGCTTTCAGGTATGTATCGTTCAGGGCCTCCTCTGCGTCCTCCCGGCTGGGCAGGATGGCATTGGCCAGGGAGAAGCAATAGGGGCCGTATTTGGCATCCGTCTGGGCCAGGGCCTGTTCATCCCGGGCAAAGTACAGCGCAATGATCTCTTCGTCGCTCATAGGTGGATTCCTCCAATCTGTGTAAAAAGGCCTTTGCTATATTAGACGCATTTTGCTGGGCTGCGCTGACAGAAAACTGAAAATATTTTACCATTGAATGGAAATTTCATCAAGATGGGGTGAAAAAAATGGCTCTGCTGACGCTTTTTCGGTCAGCAGAGCCATTTTTTTGGGTAATGCAGAAAGCGGCTTATTGGGCGGCTCTGCGGGTGGAAAGATCCTCCAGGTACCGGTGGAATTCTTCGAGGGGCTGCGCCCATTCCACCGCATAGGCTTCGTCGCCCCGGTGGTCCTCCAGATTGAAGATTTCCAGCAGGTCCCGGGCCAGGGTTTTGGAGAAGACCAGAGAGCCCTCCACATTCAGATGGCTGTGGTCATAGTAGTGTTCCCGGAAGGTGAGCCCCAGGCGCTGAACCTGCGCGTAGGTGCAGTAGTTCAGGTAGGGGATCTCTTTTGCCTCAAAATAGGCCCGCATTTTTTCCTCGTTGGCGGCATAGACCGCCGCATCCTGAATTTTCGGGGGTGTGACGGCCACAACTTCAATGCCCTTGCTTTGGCAGAGCTCGATGATGCGGTTGTAGTAGCCTACGCTGAACTCGGAGAAGGTATCCAGGGCCTCGGTGTAGTTCCAGAGGTCCGGGGTGATCTCATCCGTGCCCTCATAAACGGCCTCATAGAGCATGGAACCCTTCTGGTAGCTGGGGTAGGCGTCATCGAGCTGCCGGTCCGGCTGGAAGTTTTCTGCGGTAAGCTCACTCCACATGGTGTGGTAGCGCAGCAGGGGGAATTTCCAGGAAAGATAGGACTGGGTGTCGTCCACAGCGCAGATTTCCCGGATCATCTGCTCTTTCAGGGCCTTGTCCGGCATACACTCCACCACTTTTCGGTAGATGCTTTCCTGCTCGTGGGGCTTCATGTCGTCGAACAAACAGCTGAAATCGCAGAGGACAATATCCGGGGTCTGGTATTCCAGGGCGTAGAGCAGCTGATAGTAGGCCGTCATGGCGCAGCGGAAGGTGATGGCAAAATTGTAGCCGGTAATGCCTGCTTCCTCGTAGGTGACGATGGGGTCATAGGCGGCATAGAGCTCGCTGGTGCCCAGGCACAGAACGTCGATGGAATCCGGGGCAGCCTGGGAATAGCGTATATTCCGGGTGTACAGGTTTTCATTTCCGGACCACCGGTAGTGCAGGATGCTCTGGGCCCCGGAAAAGCACAGGGCGAAGAGCAGCAGAAAAACGGCGGCGCGAATCAGATATTTTTTCATAAACCAATCTCCTCCCTGCCTAGAATTCCTGATAGATGAAGGAAGAGGCGGAGAATTCCGGCCCGTAAATGCCGAAGATGATGATGGCAAACACAGCCAGAAGATAGATGGCAAACCGGGTTGCAATGTCCTGCCGGAGAACGGTCTCCCGGAGCTTCACCTTCCGTTCGTGGAGAATATCCACGGCAATCAGCAGTGCAATGCCGAGGTACATCAGACGGAGGTTCTTGTAATCCAGGCCGTACCCGCACAGGGTTCCGTCAAACAGGATGGCGGTCTGCCGGAGACTGAAATTCCGGAATGTCCTTGCCATGAGAGAGAAGGCCTGGGGCAGGTCCTTGGCCCGGATGTAGAACCGACCGAAGGTCAAAATCAGGAAGGTCCGCAGGGCCTGGAACAGCTTCCAGCTCAGAGCGTTCTCGTTGATGTGCAGGGCGGTCCGCACCTTCTTGTACCAGGGGCCCAGCAGAACGGCGGTGGAGACAAAGAAGGCCTGATAGCAGCCGTATACCACATAGTTCCAGCCGGTGCCATGCCAGACGCCTACCAGAATGAAAACGATCACCGAGGCCAGGGTTGCGGAAAACACCTTTTTCAGGTACTTATTGGGAATTTTCTTGGAGAACTTCATGACGGACCGGTTGAGCACAATGGGGTAGTACAAATACTTCTCCATGAATTCTCCCAGGGACATATGCCACCGCTGCCAGTATTCCGTGACGCTTCTGGAAACCAGGGGAGAGCGGAAGTTTTCGGCCAGACGGATGTCCAGCATTTCGGAAAGACCCATGATCACATCAATGCCGCCGGAGAAGTCGGCGTAGATCTGGAAGCTATAGAGCACCATGGCCCAGAACAGCAGAAAGCCCCCTGCGGCCTCGTCTTTCAGAATGGCCATGACCAGAATGCCGATCCGGTCTGCAATGACCACCTTTTTGAAATAGCCCCACAGGGAGCGCTGCATCCCCATGATGATCCGCTTGCCCTCGGGCTGGTGGGTAAGCTTGAACTGGGGCGCGGTCCTTTTGTAGAGATTGACAGGGCCCTGGACGATGGAGGGAAAGTAAGTGATGAAGAGAAAATAGTCCAGGAAATTCCGCTCTGCCTTGTGCTTTTTGTGGTAGATGTCGTTGGCGTAGGCAATCATGGTCAGGGTGAAATAGGACAGCCCAATGGGGGAGACCAGCGCATTGACGCAGATCCCCTTGCTGCGCAGAAGGTCCTGCAGGAGCAGGAAGGTGTCCTTGAAGAACTTGAAATAGCACAGAATCGCCAAAGACAGCACGATGTCCAGCCAGAAAATCCGGCGGGCCTTGCTTTTTTGCTCTAAAAGGATATTTTTCTCAATGAGAAGCCCTGCCCCGTAGGAAATGGCCACGCACAGCGTGATGATGAGCAGGGATTTGAGGCCGGATGTGGCGAGGATGAAGAAGAGATTCGCAGCCAGAAGCACGCACCTTTGGCCGTTCTTCACCTTCCGGACGCCATAGTAGAGGGCAACTACCGCCAGGGCGAAGGCCACATAGCTCAGGGATTTCAGCTCCATCTTTTTACCGCTCGGCCAGCTTCCGCTCCACCATGGCGCAGATGGCGTCCAGGCTGTTCAGGTTTTCCGGTTCAATGTCGTCGGCATCGATGGAAATATCGAATTCGTCCATCAGGCTGGTGACGATCTGGATCACGTCAAAGGATTCCAGCAGGCTGTCGTCAATCAGGGCGGTCTCGTTTTCAAAATCGATGTCCGGCTGGATTCCCTCCAGCAGCTTCAAAATGCGTTCTTTCATAGCTCAGTTCTCCTTTATGTATTGGTGTTTCAGCAGTGTTCTGTCAATTTTCCCGTTGAGATTGATGGGCATTTCCTCCAGAGGGACATACCGGTTGGGCAGCATGTAGTTCGGCAGCTTTTCCTTCAGAGCCTCGGTCAGGGCTTTCTGCTCCGTGCTTCCCTCGTAGATGGCGACGATTTTCTGGGTCTTGTGCTCATATAGGCAGCAGCCCCGCCGAATTCCGGGCACGGCGCTGAGGGCGGTTTCGATTTCGCCCAGCTCAATGCGGTGGCCCATGTGCTTGATCTGGGAGTCCTTCCGGGCCAGGAAGACGATCTCGCCGTATGCATTGTACTTTCCCAGGTCTCCGGTGCGGTAGATGCGCTCGTAGTAATTCTTTTGCAGGGGATTGCGCACAAAGGCCTCGTTTGTCTTTTCGGGATTGTTGAAGTAGCCATGGGCCAGGGAGCAGCCCCGAACGCAGATCTCGCCGACGGTGTCCCGCTCGGTGACCAAGGTGTCGCCGCTTAGCAGCATGACCTCCGTATTGCTGCAGGCGAAGCCGATGGGGATGGGCTCCGTGTCTTCGAATTCCCGCTCGATTTTGTAGTAGGTGCAGTCGCCGGTGGCCTCGGTGGGGCCGTAGAGGTTGGCGTATTTTACCTCCGGCAGGGCCTTGCGCCACATATTGAACTGCTTTGTGGGCATGACCTCTCCAAGGAACATGACTTTTTTCAGGGATTCCGGCTTTTCCTTGTCCAGAGCCCGGAAATTCACGATCATGCACAGGGCAGAGGGCACCCAGTCAATGCAGGTGATGCGCTTTTCATTCAGAAAATGCACCAGCTTTTTGGGCAGGGAGAAGAATTTTCTGGGGACGATGTGCATGGTGGCTCCGCAGCGCAATGTGGCGTAGATGTCCTTTACGGAGGCGTCAAAGTAGAAGGGCGTCTGGTTGGCGAAGACCTCGTTCTCGTCAAATTCGAAGGTTTCGCACCACCACTCCGTGAAATTGATGACGGACCGGTGGCTGACGAGAACCCCTTTGGGCACGCCGGTGGAGCCGGAGGTGAAGATGGCATACACCGGGTCTGTATCGATGGACCGGTGCTGCCGGGCCTGGATTTCCTGCGTCCGCACCGTATCCGCGGCCTTGAGCTCCTCTATGTAGTACACGGTGCAGCATTCCTTGACCGCCTCGGGAAGGGGGTCCTCTCTGCGGGCCAGAAGGTGCTTGGCTCCCAGGGTATCGATAATCAGCTTGACCCGTTCATAGGGCATCTGTATATCAATGGGCACATAAAAGCCGCCGGTATAGGCAACACCCAGAAAGGCCTCAATGACCTCTACGCTTTTGTTCATGTATACCAGCACGGGTGTGCCGATGCTTACGGCATCCAGAAGACCGCTGGCGATTTTCAGGGCGCTGTCCTTCAGCTCGGAAAAGGTGATCTCCCGGTTTTCGTCGCAATAGGCCTTTTTGCCCCCAAATTTCTTTTCCGTGATCTCCAGATAGTCTATAACGTTTTTGATCATGTCTTACTGCCTCCATGGGCCGGGCACGGGAAATGCAAACGTGCTCCGGAATTCTCAAAATCAGGGAGAAAACGCAATTTGTGCCAAATTATCATCCTGATTCTACCACAGCTTCGACCAAATAGCAAGGTACTTATTGCCCTTGCCGGTATCGCAGAAAACGCCTCCTGTGTTTGGAAGCACAGGAGGCGTCTCAGACTGTCGAAAAACCCCTTACGGGCTTTTCCGACAAGTTTTTGCAGTCTGCCGCGCGCACTCCTTGTTCGCCTATGGCGAACAACTCGCACACTTGCAGCCTGAGATGTATTTTCTGTCAGGTACACGCCCCGACAGAAAATGATTTGATTTTATTTGGCGGCTTACGCCGCCAAACTCTGCGAGGCTTTTTTGACAAGCTGAAACGCCTCCTGTGTTTGGAAGCACAGGAGGCGTCTGTTATCTCACAAAGCTGTATTCAATGCTGTCGGCGTAGCGGTAGTAGAAGCTGCTGCCTTCCGGCAGGCCGGAGAGAAGCTCTACAAGGCTGCCATCGGACAGACCGGTCTGAATCTCCACAGGGTCTGTGAGGGTGTCGGTTTTCTCGTTGTAGCCCGTATAGAGCCAGGATTTCCCGGCATCGAAGACGACGGCCGCAGCGGGCACGGTGGGAACCGTTCCGGAGACGCCGGTAGTGATCTTCACGGAGGCATTCATGCCGGGGAGCATTTTTTCGTCCCTGGGCAGGGTGACGGTGACGGTGTACTTGGTGTTGCCGCCGGAATTCTCGCCATAGGGATTGATGGCAGTGATGGCACCGGTGAAGCTGCTGCCGGGCAGGGCGTCCAGGTTGACGGTGGCCTCCATTCCCGTTTCCAGAGTGCGGATATCCAGCTCGTCCACCTGGATCTGCACGGTCATTTCCTCGTCGGCGGTGATGACGGCCGCGTCCTTCTTCGTGGTGTCATAGCTGTCGTAGGCGGCAGTCCTGGCGGCGGTGCCATAGCCGGACATTCCCCCTGCCATGGAGGCCATGCCGCTCAGGGCGCTCCCGGAGCCCGCAATGCCGGTGGAGATGCCAGGAAATTGGCTGGGGTCAATGGACGGCATGCCGCCGGGGACGCTGGTGCTGGTCTTCTGGTAGACGATGATCCCGGCGCCGATCAAAATGGCATCCCCCTCGGAGATCTGCTCAAAGCCGGATTCGATCCAGGCACCGCCGGTGCTGAGCAGCACGGTCTGCTTTGTGTAGGTAAGCTCCTGGGTCTCCACGGGAACGGTGGGGTCTAGCATATCCGCGAAGCTCTGGGTTGCCAGCTCCTCTGCGCGGATGGTTTTCTGCACGGCATAGGTCAGAACGCCCTCGGAGAGCCTGGAGGCATCCGTAACCTGGCCCAGAATATAGGTGGCCGTTTCGGTTCCATCGGTGCCGCTTCCGCCGGTGCCGGGCTGGGGATTTTCGCCTTCTCCCGGATTCTGGCCGCTGCCGGTGCCCGGGTTCTGGTTTCCATCCGGATTCTGGCTCTGGTCTTCCCCGGAAGGCTGTGCTTGCGGCGTATCCGTGTTTTCCGTTCGGATTCCGCCCAGGGCTGTGTAGCCGGGGCTGGCCTGGCTGCGGGTCTGGGTCAGCACGGCGGGGTCTGTATAGGAAATCTCGGTGTCCACGCCGGAGACAATGCCGCCGCAATCGGCGTGGAGAATGCCGTCCTTGGAGAGCTTCACCAGGCTTTCCATCTGGTCTTCCAGTTCTGTCCGGCGGTTTAAGAGCCGGGCGTACTCGGCGGTGTGGCCGGTGTCCTTCAGGGTCAGCAGGGCGCTGCCTGCGGATACCTGCTGGTTCTCCTTGACGCTGATTTGGGAGACGGTTCCGTAAGCGCCGGCGACCCGCAGGCGGCTGTGGATATAGAGATTCCCCGTTCCCAGGGTTTCCCCGTCCTTGGTGGTGACGGTCACGCTGTCGTCCAGGGGGGCGGTTTCATCGGAAAGGGTCACGGTGGCGGTGCCATCGGAAACGCTTTCCACGGTGCCCTCCAATGCGGTGCCGTCGGAGAGGGTGACGGTGACGCGCTGGCCAACCTCTGCCCGGGCCTCCAGATCCACGGCCATGAGCCCATCCAGGGAAAGCAGCAGCAGCGCGCCGCTTTCGTAGACGGTGTCCGCTGCGGCGGTACCCTCCCGGGCATAGATCTTCTTCACCCGGCCGGCGGTGCCGGAACGGATCACGGAATCATTGGTCTTGCTGCTTTCGGAGGCAATGGCCGCATCCAGGGTGTCTATGACCTCCTGCAGCTCAGAGATGGCTGCCTTCACGGCCACAAGGTCCACTTGGGCAATGGGGTCTCCTTCCGAAACGGTCTGACCGTTTTTTACATAGTAGGTCTCCAGCTCCAGAGCCTGGGGCAGACTCTGGGCGGTGCCCTCCTGGGGGCTCAGGGTGCCGCCGCCGGAGAGCACCGTAGAGATGGTGTTTTCCTCGGGCACGGCGGAGAGGACCTTGCTGTTGACCTTTGTAACGGCGGAAATGCCGGAGGGCAGGGAGGCGACGATCAGGGCAATGGCCAGGACGATGCAGAGCAGCGTTATCCATTTTGCCCCGCTGCCGCCGCGCACCTGGGCATCGTCCTCCTCTTCCTCGGGAATGAGGGGCGGCATATCCGTTTTTTTGCGTTTTTTCATAGCTTAACCTCCTTAGCCGCCGTAGTGCAGGGCCTCAATGGGCGGCAGCTTGGCGGCCTTGTTGGCGGGGTACAGTCCGAAAATCACGCCGATGGCAAAGCAGAAGGCCACGGCAATGACCACCACGCCCCATTCCAGACCAAAGGAAACGCCCATGCTGGCAACCATCACGGAGATGAGCCGCAGCACCACCCAGGACAGGAACACGCCAATGGCGCAGCCGATCATGCACAGCACCACGCTTTCCAGCAAAAACTGCTGCAAAATTACGCCCCGGCCTGCGCCGATGGCCTTTCGAATGCCGATCTCTCTTGTCCGTTCGGTAACGGTTACCAGCATGATGTTCATAATGCCGATGCCGCCGACGATCAGGGAGATGGCGGCAATGCCGCCCAGGAGCACCGTCAGAATGCCGGTGACGGAGCTCATGGCGTCCTCCAGCATATTCTGGGACAGCAGGGAGAAGGCGTCCTCATCGTCCTCAAACCGGTCCAGCAGCAGCCGCTTCATGGCGCTTTCGGTGGCGGCCATATTGCCGCCCTCCGGAGCGCTGACGGAGAAGCTGGTGATGGTGGAGGAGACGGTGGCGGAAAGCCGCATGAGGGTGGTATAGGGAATATAGGCGATCATGGAGTTCTTGGTGAGAATGCCGGTGAGGGATTCGTCATCGTTTTTTAGAATGCCTACAACGGTAAATTTCCGGCCGTCCAGGGAGATCTCCTCTCCCAGACAGTCCGTATAGCCCACCATATCCTCAGCGGTTTTCTCCGTGATGATGCACACGCTGGTGTGGTTTTCCACATCCGCCTGGGTGAGAAACCGGCCCAGCAGCACGGTCTGGCCGTTGATGGGGGCATAGGCGGGGGTAGCGCCGTAGACCGTGACGGTCTTGGTGGTGGAGGAGTATTTGCCGGCGGCGGTGGTAGTGGCAGAGGGGGCCGCCAGACCGATCCGGGGGTCTGCCATCCACTCGTCCAGGGTGTCCAGGGTCACGGGCGCGCCCTTGTCATCGGAGACGGTGACGGAGAGCAGATTGCTGCCAAGGCTGGAGATGGTGTCGGTGACGGTGCCGGTGGCGCCGGAGACCAGGCTCACCAGAATGACCAATGCCATAACGCCGATGATAATGCCCAGCATGGTCAAAAATGCCCGGAATTTGTTGCCGGAAATGGACTTCATTGCCATTTTGAATGCCTGGATCATGCGCCCACCTCCGTCAGCTGTCCGTCCTTGATGCGCACGATGCGGCTGGCCTGTCTGGCTACGTCGTCATCGTGGGTGATGAGGACAATGGTATTGCCTGCGTCGTGGAGCTCGTGGAAAATGTCCATGATCTCCACGGTGGTTTTGGAGTCCAGGTTGCCCGTGGGCTCGTCCGCCAGAATCAGACTGGGCCGGGTCACAATGGCCCGGGCAATGGCGACACGCTGCTGCTGGCCGCCGGAAAGCTCCGTGGGCAGGTGCTTGGCCCGCCTTTGCAGGTCTACTCTTGCCAGAGCCTTCTCCACCCGTTCCTTCCGCTCGGCCCGGGGAACCTTCTGGTAGATCAGCGGCAGCTCCACATTCTCCTCGGCGGTGAGCTTGGAGATCAGGTTGAAGCTCTGGAACACGAAGCCGATCTTCCGGTTCCGGATTCGGGCCAGCTGATTTTCCGTATAGTCCTCAATGGGGGTGCCGTCTAAGAGATAGGTGCCGGAGTCGGCGGTGTCCAGGCAGCCGATGATGTTCATCAGCGTGGACTTGCCGGAGCCGGAGGGGCCGATAATGCTGACAAATTCGCCGGGATCGATGTGCAGATTGGCTTTGTTCAGGGCATAGACCTTTTCGCTGCCGATCTGATAGATCCGGGAGATATCCTTTAGATCAATCATGCTTGCCTCCTCAGCCGCCCATGTTGGGCATGCCCGCAGGCATCTTGGATACATCGGGCATGGCGCTGCCCTTGTCGCTGCCCCGGTCGCCCCGGCTGTCCATATCGCGCATACCGCCCATGCCGGAGAAGTCCCCGGAGGTGGAGAAAGTCATGCCGCCGAAGGTGAAGGTCTGCTCCTTGGGGGTGTAGTACACGGTGTCGCCCTCCTTTAGGCCGGAGACGATCTCCGTGTAGGTGCCGTTGGTCAGGCCCAGGGTGACCTCCGTCATGCCGCCCAAGGTGTCGGTTTCCGCGTCATAGGCGGTGTAGACATAGGCGGTGGTGCTGGTCTTACGGATGGCATCCGCAGGCAGCAGCAGGGCATTGTCCACGCCCTGGATGGTCACCTCGGCTTTGGCGGTCATGCCGGAGAGCATGCCGGGCTGCTTGTCCAGGGTGATCTTGGCGGAATAGCTGCCGTCGGTGCCGGTGGTGTCGATTTCCGTAACGGTGCCCACATAGTGCTCGTCACCCACGGACTCCACGGTCAGGCTGACCTCCTGACCAACCTCCAGGGAGAGAATGTCCGTCTCGTCCACGGAGACGGTGACGGTCATGCTTTCGCCGGGGTCAAGGGTGGCCAGGGTGGTGTCCGTCAAAGGATCGGTGCCTACGGTCAGATCGTCCAGGGATACCAGGGTTTCCAGGGTGCCGGACTGCCCGGCCACCAGGCCGCCGTCCTTATAGAGCTTCACAAGCTTTTGGTAGAGCTTTTCGTAGTCCTCCCGCTGCTGGAGCAGCTGGTTGTATTTGGCGGAATCTTCGGTGTCGCGCAGGGTGAACAGGGTGGAGGAGGCAGTGACCTTGGCGTTCTCCCTGGCGGAAACGGTGGAGACGGTTCCGGCGTAGCCGGTTACCTTCAGGGGGCTGTGAATATACACTTCCCCGGCCAGCGCGCCCACGGTGGCGGTGTCGCCCGCCAGAGGCCCGTCATCGGAAATCAGCACCGTGGCCTTGCCGCCGCTGACGGCGTCCACCGTGCCGTCCCACTGCTTGCCGTCGGAGGTGGTGACGGTGACGGTTTCGCCCACGGTCAGCGCGTCAGTCTCAATGTCTACAGCCAGGAAGCCGTCCAGGCTCAGCTCTGCCAGGCAGCCCTTGTCATACATAATGTCTGCCACGCTGTCGCCCGATTCCGCATAGATGGCTTTGACCCGGCCGGAAACACCGGCCTTGACGGTGGAGGAAACCTTGTCCTTGCTGGCCTCCTGGAGTTGGCCGTCCAGGTCGTCCAGGGCATCCTGAACGGTGGACAGGCTGGTCAGCACGGTGCTGGTGTTGGTAGAGGCCAGAAGGGTGCCCGCTTCAACGGTGTCGCCCTGCTCCACATAGAGCTTTTCCACCTTTACGGTGGCGGGGACGGTCAGGTCCTCCACATTGTCACTGGTCAGGCTGCCGCTGCCGGAGACGGTGGCCTTGATGGAGCCTGTGGTGACGGCGACGGACTTGACATTGCTGCCGCTCTGGGCCGTCACGGACCGCTGCACCCGCTGCCGGACATACAGGGTACCGGCCAGTCCCGCTACCAGGACCACGGCAACAATGGCGATGACCCGCTGAACGGTTTTCTTCCGTTTCTGGGCTTTTGTTGGTTTGGCCATAGAGAATTCCTCCAAAATCAATTGTTAAAGTTTATTTTATAGGGAAAACCTGAAATCAGTCTGAAGAAAAAATGAATAGGCTGTGAACAAAGAAACCGCAGACATGCAAAAAGCCCAAAAAACAGCACTGCGGACCGGCTTTTACCGGCTTTGCAGTGCTGTTTTGGCCTTTCCAAACAACGGTTACCCGCCGTGCTCCTGGAGATAGTCTGCGATGGCATCCACAAAGACCTCTCCGAACCGCTTGACCTTGACGCTGCCCACGCCGTTGACCTTGGCGAAGGCCTCCAGAGTCGTCGGGGCCTTGCGGGCCATGTCCTCCAGGGTTGCATTGGAGAAAATGATGTAGGCGGGGACGCTTTCCTGCATGGCAATTTTCCAGCGCAGACGCTTGAGCATGGCCAGCAGATCCGGGCTCTGCTCCCCGCCGACGGGACTGCTGACCGGGGCGCTTGCCTCTGCCTTGGGCAGGCGCATGGAGACGGTCTTGCCCTCGAAGAGCACCCCCTGGGCCTTCTGCGTCAGGCTGACGCCGCCGTGGACCGGGTCTGTTTCCAGATACCCCTGGGATTCCAGGCTCTCGGCCATGGCCCGGAGGTCGTCCTTTCCAAGCTTGCGCAGCATCCCATAGGAACCCAGCTTGTCCAGCCCCAGCTGCAGCAGCCGCTTGTCCCGGCTGCCCAGCAGGGTGCGGACTACGCTGGTGAGCCCCAGAGAGTAGCCCAGCTTGGCGCTCATCCGCTGGACGCAGGAGAGGATCATCCGGGCCTGATCGGTGATGTCCCGCTCCTCCAATTCGGTACTGCAATTGCTGCAATTGCCGCAGAAGCTTTCGTGTTCCTGGCCAAAATAGTCCAGGATATAGCCCCGCAGGCAGCTCTGGGTCTTGCAGTAGTTCACCATGACGTCCAGCCGCTCCAGATCCTGCCGCTGCTTTTGCTCCAGCTCCTCCTGGGAAAGCTCCCCGGAAAGGGCGGGGTGCTGGATCAGGTATTTGGCGGTCTGCACATCCCCCGGGGCATAGAGCAGGATGCACTCGGCCTCTGCGCCGTCCCGCCCGGCGCGGCCTGCCTCCTGGTAGTAGCTTTCCAGGCTTTGGGGCATATTGTAGTGAATGACGTAGGACACATTGGACTTGTCAATGCCCATGCCGAAGGCGTTGGTGGCCACCATGACGGTTTTCCGGTCGTAGAGGAAATCCTCCTGGTTATCCCGGCGCTCCTCATCGGGCAGACCTGCGTGGTACCGGGTGGCGGCAATGCCGTTCAGCTGCAAATTCTCGCAGACCTCCTCCACGGCCTTCCGGGTGGCGCAGTAGACAATGCCCGCCTTGTCCCGGCGCTGCTGCACCAGCTCGATAAGGGCGGGCAGCTTCTGCTTGGGCCGCCGGACCTCAAAGCGCAGATTGGGCCGGTCAAAGCCCGTGACCACCCGCAGGGGATCGCGCAGCTGCAAAATCTGGGCGATGTCCTGGCGCACTGCCTCCGTTGCCGTGGCGGTAAAGGCGGAAACCACGGGGCGTGGGGTGAGAATGTTCAGAAAATCCACGATTTTCAGATAGCTGGGCCGGAAATCCTGGCCCCATTGGGAGATGCAGTGGGCCTCGTCCACCGTCACCAGGGAGACCTTCCGGGTCTGGATGGCCTCCAGAAAGCCGTCGGTCAGCAGCCGCTCCGGGGCCACATAGATGATCTTATACATCCCGGAGCGAATATTGCGGTAGACCAGCCGGATCTGGGCCGGGGTCAGGGAGCTGTTGATATAGGCTGCGGCCACACCGGCATTTTTCAGGGCCATGACCTGGTCCCGCATCAGGGAGATCAGGGGAGAGATCACCAGCGTGACTCCCTCCAGCAGCAGGGCGGGGATCTGGTAGCACAGGCTCTTGCCGCCGCCGGTGGGCATAATGCCGAAGGCATCCCGCCCCCGGAGCTGCGCATCGATCAGCGCCTCCTGCCCGCCCCGAAAGGCCGAATAGCCAAAGACCCTTTGCAGGACCGATTCCTTTGTTTCCATGTTTTTCCTCTCTTCGCATTGTTCCAACAAATAAGGCAAGTATAGCATAAGGGGACAGGGAAAGCAAATCATTTGCACCCTAACCTTCCCCACCGGGGAAGAGGGACCGCCGCAGCGGCGGTGCGTCGCGCAGCGAATCGAATCTTCTATAGCTGCCGGTGGCAGCTATACCATAATTTATGGAAGAGGGGCCCTACGAGAAAGACTAGTGCGTATTTTCCAACCGCTTCCGCTCAAAAGGCCCCTCCTCAGTCAGGGCTAACGCCCTGCCAGCTCCCCCGGAGGGGAAGCTCTTAACCTTCCCCGCGGGGAGGGGCAGAAGGCTTTTACCGATACTGCAAATATTCCAAAAATTTCTTCACCGCCACGGAGGCGGTTTTGCGGTCTCTCAGGGCCAGGGCGGTTTCCCGGTAGGCGGGGACGTCCAGCTCCTTGGCGACGATGTGGAAGGGGGTTCGCTTCAGGATCATTTCCGTCAGCATACTCACCCCCAGGCCGCTTTCTACCATGGCCATGATGGCATAGTCATCCCAGGTGGTGAAGTGTACCCGGGGTTTCAGGCCGTTGCGCTCGAAGACCTCGGAGACCTCTGCCTGGGCGGCCTTTTCCAGCAGCATGAAGGGCTCTGCACACAGCGCGGCAATGGGAACCTTGTCGCAGCTTTCCAGCGGGTGCCCCTCCGGCAGAATGGCCAGAAGCCGGTCCTGCCCCAAAGGGATGGTATCGAATTCCGGCCGGGTAGGCAGCCGCAGGAAGCCGCAGTCCACCCGGCCCTGGGCGATCCACTCCTCAATTTCCGAGTAGTCCCCCAGCAGCAGCTCATAGTCCACCCCGGGATAGTCCTTCTGGAAGGCCTTGATGATGTTGGGTACCCAGTGAATGGCGCCGCTGGAGAAGGTGCCGATGCGGATCATGCCGGACTGCACGCCGTGGAGGTCGTCCACCTCCATCCGGAGCTTCCGGTATTCTGCGCAGACGCTCTGGGCATAGGGCAGCAGCCGGGAGCCGTCGGAGGTCAGGCGGATGCCGTTCCGGTCCCGCTCCAGAAGGGGGATGCGCCACTCCCGCTCCAGGTCGCTGATCATCCGGCTGACGCCGGACTGAGAATAGTTCAGCAGTTCGGCGGCTTTTGTAAAGCTGCCTGTCTCCACGGTCTTCAAAAAGGCCATGTATTTCAGGATATTCATCTCCATGGCATCATCCTTCTTTCATTCGATTTTGTTATGAACTCTATGCGAAACATTCGCTTTTCAAATGTTTGAGCTCATGATACAATCCGCTCATCCAAAAGTCAAGAGAAAGGATGAGAAACATGACCTCGACCGTTTGCATCACCGTGACGATCCTTGTATACCTGCTGGGTATGCTCTGGATCGGCGCACACTATGCCAAGAAAAATTCCTCCACCGCCGACTTCTATCTGGGCGGACGCACCCTGGGACCATTGGTGACCGCAATGAGTGCCGAGGCATCCGATATGTCCAGCTACCTGCTCATGGGCCTGCCGGGGCTGGCCTACCTGTCCGGCGCGGCTGACGTGGGCTGGACGGCCATCGGCCTGGCGCTGGGGACCTATTTTAACTGGCTCTTCACCGCCCGCCGCCTGCGGCGCTATACCCAGATCACTGAGAGCTACACCATCCCCCAGTTCCTCTCCCGGCGGTTCCATGACGAAAAGAACATCCTCTCCGCCCTGGCCGCTGTGATCATCATCATTTTCTTCATTCCCTATACGGCCTCTGGTTTCGCAGCCTGCGGCAAGCTGTTTTCCAGCCTCTTCGGCATCGACTATATGACGGCCATGCTGGTGTCCGCCGTGGTCATTGTGGGCTACACCGCAGCGGGGGGCTTCCTGGCAGCCTCCATTACGGATCTGGTCCAGAGCATCATCATGACCGTTGCCATCCTCTTTGTGCTGGTCTATGCCACCGTCCAGGCCGGGGGCATGGGGGCCGTTCTGGAAAATGCCAGAGCCCTGCCCGGCTACCTGTCCCTGACCGAGACCTACGCCGTCGGCACCAATTCCGCCGCCCCCTACAGCATCCTCACCATTGTCTCCACCCTGGCCTGGGGCCTGGGCTACTTCGGAATGCCCCATATCCTGCTGCGGTTCATGGCCATCGGCGACGAGAAGAAGCTGAAGCTGAGCCGCCGGGTGGCTTCTGCCTGGGTCACCGTTGCCATGGCCCTGGCCGTACTCATCGGCATCGTGGGCAAGGCTCTGTCCGGCATTGGGGCCATTGCCCCTCTGGAGGGCTCCAATACGGAGACCGTCATCATCCGCATCGCAGAGCTTTTGGCCAAGGGCGGCATTTTCCCGGCGCTGATGGCCGGTCTCATCCTGGCGGGCATTCTGGCCAGCACCATGTCCACGGCGGATTCCCAGCTGCTGGCGGCATCCTCCAGCGTGTCCCAGAACCTGCTGCAGGAGGCCTTCCGCTTCAAGCTCAGCCAGAAGCAGAGTATGCTGGCGGCCCGGCTCACCGTCATCGCCATTGCCATTCTGGGCATTTTCATTGCAAAAGACCCCAACAGTTCCATTTTCGGCATCGTCTCCTTTGCCTGGGCGGGCTTTGGCGCGGGCTTCGGCCCCCTGGTGATCTGCGTCCTGTATTGGAAACGCACCACCTTTGCTGGCGCCGTCTCCGGCATGGCGGCGGGAGGCGTTATAGTCTTCCTCTGGAAGTACCTGATCAAGCCCCTGGGCGGCATCTTCGGCATCTATGAGCTGCTGCCTGCCTTCCTGGTGGGGCTGCTGGTGACCGTTGTTGTCAGCCTGCTGACCAAGGCCCCGGACGAAAGCGTCTGCGCGGAGTTTGACGCAGCCAGAGCGGAGCATACCCTATAATTCCATATCCCCCAAATCCTTCCCCCGGGACGCAGCGCGTGCCGGGGGGAATGTGCATAAAGGGGCCGCCTGCAAAATCGGGATGGGCATACAGAGGGAAATTTTGTTCAAAGGGTGAAAATTTTACAAAAAACGGAATCACTGTAGCAATAACGCTTTCTTTGTGGTATACTTACTCTGAAATGCTATGGGGACACCCCCTGGCGCAGAAAATGAATTAAGGGATGGAAGGTGCGTTTCTTGACAGAAGAACTGAAACTTGATCTGAAGAAAAAAGCCTGCCAGGTCCGCATGGGGATCATTGAATCTACCCATGGGGCCAAGGCCGGTCACCCCGGCGGAAGCCTGTCCGCCGCGGAGATGTTTGCATACCTTTATAATAAGGAGCTGCGGGTAGACCCCAAGAACCCCCGTTGGCCGGACCGGGACCGCTTCGTGCTGTCCAAGGGCCATACCGCTCCGGGCCTGTATGCCGCGCTGGCTTACCGGGGCTTCTTCCCTGTGGAGGACCTGCCCACCCTGCGGCATATCAGCAGCTATCTCCAGGGCCATCCCAATATGAATACCGTTCCCGGCGTGGATATGTCCACCGGCTCTCTGGGCCAGGGCATCTCCGCCGCTGCGGGTATGGCCAAGGGCGCCAAGTACCTGGGAAAGGACATCAATGTCTATACGCTGCTGGGTGACGGCGAGATCGCCGAGGGCGAGGTGTGGGAGGCCATGCTGTTCGCCGCCCACTATCATCTGGACAACTTCTGCATGATCGTGGACCTGAACGGCCTGCAGATCGACGGCCGGACCTGTGACGTTATGAATACCGCTCCCGTGGATGAGAAGGCCAGAGCCTTCGGCTTCCATGTGGTGGAGATCAACGGCCACGATTTTGACGAGATCGAGAAGGCCTTTGCCGAATTCCACGCCTGCACCGATAAGCCCACCTGCATCCTCATGCACACCACCAAGGGCAAGGGCGTCAGCTTTATGGAAAACCAGGTGGGCTGGCACGGCAAGGCCCCCAACGACGAAGAGTACAAGCAGGCTATGGGCGAGCTGAATGCAGCCATGGCGGAACTGGAGGCAGCGAAATGAGCGAAGTGAAGAAAATCGCCACCCGGGACAGCTATGGCAATGCCCTGGTAGAGCTGGCGCAGGGCGGCGCGGACAACCTGGTGGTTCTGGACGCGGACCTGGCAGGTGCTACCAAAACCGGGATTTTTAAGAAGGCCTACCCCGACCGCCATTTCAACTGCGGCATTGCCGAGTGCAATATGATCGGCGTGGCTGCCGGCCTTTCCACCATGGGCCTGGTCCCCTTTGCCAGCAGCTTTGCCATGTTCGCCGCCGGACGTGCCTTTGAGCAGATCCGCAACTCCGTGGGCTACCCCCACCTGAATGTGAAGGTAGCCGCTACCCACGGCGGTATCTCCGTGGGCGAGGACGGCGCAAGCCACCAGTGCTGCGAGGACTTCGCCCTGATGCGGTCCGTCCCCGGCATGGTGGTCATGTGCCCCAGCGACGATGTGGAGGCCAAGGCCGCCGTGAAGGCCGCCTATGCCTATGAGGGCCCTGTGTATATCCGCCTGGGCCGTCTGGCCGTGCCTGTGTTCCACGATGCAGAGCACTTCAACTTTGAGATCGGCAAGGGCGAGCAGCTCACCGAGGGCAGCGACGTCGCCATCATTGCCACCGGCCTGATGGTCAACGAGGCCCTGATGGCTGCAGAAAGCCTGAAGGCCCAGGGAATCCATGCCCGGGTCATCAACATCTGCACCATCAAGCCCCTGGATGAGGAAATCGTCCTGAAGGCTGCCCGCGAGTGCGGCAAGGTCATCACCTGTGAGGAGCACAGCATCATCGGCGGCCTGGGCGAGGCCGTGGCTGCGCTGCTCAGCGAAAAGTGCCCCACCAGGCTCCGCCGCATCGGCGTCAACGATGAATTCGGCCACTCCGGCCCCGCCGCCGCCCTGCTGAAGCAGTTCGGCCTCAGCGCAGAGCACATCGAGCAGGTCGCCAAGGAAATGCTGAACGGTTGATTTTCTCCCTTTTTTCGGGGCTCCTATGAGCCCCGAAAAAAGGTCTTGACAAATGGCGCATTATCGGGTATAATCCAACATGTTCCAGCTATGGAGGCTTAGCTCAGCTGGTTAGAGCGCATGCTTCACACGCATGAGGTCACAGGTTCGAGTCCCGTAGTCTCCACCAAATAAAAAAGGCCACCCGTTTGGCAATGCCGCTTAGTTAACAGCTAGGCGGCATTATTCTATTCAAGGGAGTTAGC
>ERZ791830.559-NODE-559-length-35019-cov-2.832599_pt1 | contig 35019 bp, 30 predicted proteins | sample MGYA00509945_ERZ791830 | MGnify/ENA primary metagenome ERZ791830 (study PRJEB30046, sample SAMN00792021) | human gut metagenome | study: EMG produced TPA metagenomics assembly of the A metagenome-wide association study of gut microbiota in type 2...
CAAGTCAGCTCGCACACGCTGACCTCGACGGCGACGGCACCGTTACCGCATCCGAGGCTCTTGCTATCATGCGCATGGCAATGAACGGCTGAAAAAGCTAAACAGGCATGATGCATAAGCAAGTACCTGTGCATCACGAAAAAAACTTAAAGACAGCCGCCGCAGCTCGTTTGGGCTTCGGCGGCTGTTTTGAATATTTTGTTTGAAATATTTGCCGTATTTTTGCCTTCGGAAGTTTTGTATACATAACATTGTATCTCGATTTTTCAATATATTCGCCTTTTTTATCTATTTCATACCCTAATCGCAATGTGTTTTTCAGTCTTTCGGGCGCGGTTATATAATATCGTAATTCGGCTGTTTTTCTTGACATTCACTTCTGAAATGGTAAAATAAAAGGTGTGTCGGCACAGCCGATGCAAAGTACCGTTTGAGATGCGATTTCAGGCTCGTATCCGACGGCACAAAAGAAATATTTCAGGAGGAAAAGAAATGAAAACCCGCAAATTTCTGGCACTTGCGCTTGCGCTCATCATGGCTTTCGCAATGATTCCCGTTGCATCTCTTGCAGAGAATGTTGACGGTCTCGTTAACGAAGCAGCAGCAATGCGCAAACTCGACAACGCTTGGGCGGCACTCGATGCAGCCGAAGCAGACGCTCTTGCTCAGGGCATGAGCCGCACCGAGGTTATCAATGCAGTTTACACCGCTGCGCTGAACCTCAACACCGTTGATAAGGACAGCTTCTCCGACTTCACGAAGGACGGCTTCTACTTCACCGTTGACGGCATGTATTGTGCATACAATTACAGGCTCCGCAACGAACTCAACACCGACTGCGCACCCGTTGAGGAAGGCGTTGTTCTCACCAAAGGCAACAAAAAGAGCGTTGCCCTTAAGGATGCAGAATCCCCCAACGTATTCCTCATTGCTCCTTACTACGGCCACGACAGCACCTTCACCGATCAGTATAAACGTGAAGCACAGTCCATCGCGGAAGCAACCGGCGGCGAATACCTTCTTATCCAGAGCACTTCGGCAACCGGTCCCGCAATTGCTGAAAATTTCCCGGATAAGGGCGTTGTTATTTTCGACAGCCACGGCAGCCAGTCCGGCACTTCTTCCTACCTCTGCCTGACCACCAGCAGCGGCATCACTCAGGAAGACTACAACAACGGTTGGGCAGTCAGATCCGGCAGCGCAGCATGGATCGACGGTCGTTACATTGAAAACCATGCGCCCGACACCCTTTCCAACTGCTTTGTTTGGATGGCGATCTGCGAAGGCATGAAACGCCAGGGTCAGGGCACCACCGGTTATGCGCTTCTCCGCGCAGGTGCAGGCGTTGTTTACGGTTATTCCCAGAGCGTTACCTTCGTCGGCGACTATATGTACGAAGAAACCTTCTGGAATGCAATGAAGAATGCGGATGATCCCGCAACCGTTGCAGATGCTTTCAACCTCATGGTTGAAGAGCACGGCGCATGCGATCCTTACGGCGACGCATGGCCCATCGTTATGAGCGAGGACGATCCCTTCCCCGCAAATCCCGACAGCGCACAGACTGTAAACAGCCAGTGGACGCTTTTCGGCAACCCGGAGCCCGTTGACATCACCGGCTTCAGCCTCCAGCAGAATGCAGTTGAGATGTACATCGGCAGGACTGCAGAAATCAACTTTGTTCGTCAGCCTGAAAATGCGAACAACTATGAGCTCGTTTGGACCAGCTCCAACGAATCCGTTGCAACCGTTACCGGCAACAAGCGCAAAGCAACCGTCACCGGTATCAGCGCGGGCACCGCAACCATCACCTGCACCGTTATGGTAAACGGTTCCGTATTCGGCACCGCAACCTGCGAAGCAACCGTCAATATCGACACTTCCCTGTTTGATTCCCTTAACGTTGCGGGCGGTTCTCTCCAGTTCGGCACCAGCCAGCCCTACGGCTTTGAAGCCGTTACCGAAGGCGACAGATTCCTTGCAAAGTCCACCAATGCAGGTGTCGGCAACTCCACCGCTTCCGTTTCAACAACTGTTCAGATGTCCGCAGGCGATACTCTCACCTTCGACTATTTCTACAGCAGTGAAGGCAACTATGACTGGTACCGCTTCAAAGCAAACGGCACCGAAGTTCAGAAGCTCTCCGGCAACACCAACAGTGCATGGGCAACCTACACCTACACCGCAGCTGCCGACGGCGCATACACCTTTGAATGGTCCTACAGCAAGGACAGCAGCGTCAATAGGGGCGAGGACTGCGTTAAGATCGACAATGTTGCATTCTCCGGCGATGCAGGCATGGCAGACGGCGACGTTGACGGCGACGGCATCGTATCCGTTTCCGACGCACTGCTCGCAATGCGCGGCGCAATGGGTACCATCACTCTCACCGCAAGTCAGCTCGCACACGCTGACCTCGACGGCGACGGCACCGTTACCGCATCCGACGCTCTTGCTATCATGCGCATGGCAATGAACGGCTGAAAAAGCTAAACAGTCATGATGCATAAGCAAGCGCCTGTGCAGCACGACAAAACTTAAAGTCAGGCACCGCAGCCCGGTTCGGACTGCGGTGCCTGTTTATATGATTTCAAAAAATCCTTATTGACACCGAATCGTTATTGAATCCGGGTATCGGTCTCTCTGCGGCGGCTGTTCTCATTAAAACTCACGGCTTTATTCCCGTAAACAAACGAACAAGCACCACTCAAAAGAGCGGTGCCCGCAAACTGCATACAAACTTCATGTTTTGACTAAAGCTCACTTTCATGCGCCGTTTATTTCTCTGATCAGCGGCAATCACCGCAGAAAACAAGCCTGCATTAAGCAAACTGATTCACCGGTGCATTTGCTCAATCTTCAATTTCGGCCTCATTGCCGTTAACCGCTTTTTTCAGCGTGTGCGTACGGTCACGCTTTTCGAGAGTTTCCGTTTCCGACTTCTCCGACTTGCCGCGCAGATCATCAAGGCTGCGCGTGCATTCATGAACCGTCGGAACCCAGCTTGCCTTGCTGAATATCGCAGCAACGGAAATGGGAAGATAGGTCATCATGTAAATCGGAAATGTGAATATGTAAAGTATTTTCTTGGCAGTTTTAGCCGGAATAATCTTCCACATGTCGATTGTTGCAATAAGTCCGACAACAAATGCAATTATATAGCTGTTGAAGAGAATCTGCAAGATTGAAAGCAGAACCGTTGTTATCCCTCTGCCGATGCAAACAGAAACAATAATGCCGGCAATATTTACAATTTGGGCAACAATTCCGAGCAGATATGCCGGAAAAATGTTCATTCCGATATCGAAACATGTAAAATCGCCTTTTTTAAAAATCCCGCGGAATATGCCTTTGAACAAATCCCCCCCGTGAGCCTGTATCAGCTGAAGGTAGCCTTTTGACCAACGCAGCCGCTGCTTCCATGATGCTTTCATGGTTGCGGGCTGTTCGTCATAAATAACTGCATTTTTGCAATAGCCGATATGCTCACCCGCTACGGCGCAGCAAACGGTAAATTCAATGTCTTCAATCAAAAGAAAATAATTCCAGCCGCCGATTTTTTTGAGATATTCGCTGCTCACCATGAAACCCGTTCCCGAAACAGCACAGCCGGAACCGAGAAGATAACGTGATTCGTTCAGGTAGCGGCTCTCGCGCACATACCAGAGTCCGCTTCCCGCCGAAATCCAGCTGTCATCGTAATTTTTTGAATTACGAAAACACGTTGCAACATTATAACCCGCATTGAGCATTTTGTTCATTTCCGCTGTGTAATGCTCATCCACAAGATTATCGGCATCGAAGATGAAAAAGGCATCAAAGGCATTCGGATAATCCTTTTCAATGTGCTTAAATATGAAATTAAGTGCGTATCCTTTGCCGATTTTTGTCAAATCGTTTCGTTCGTAAACGATTGCTCCCGCATGTCGTGCAATTTCGGCGGTTTTGTCCGTGCAGTTATCCGCCGCAACAAAAACGCGAATTCCGCCCGGGTAATCCTGCGCAAGCAAAGTCCTGATGCAGTTCCCAAGCGTTTTTTCTTCGTTGCGCGCACAAATAACGGCAGCAAAACGGTTTTGCTTCCGATTTAAATCCGCATCGGCAATCTTTGCTTCATCTGCGCCGCCGCTGTTTTTCGGAACAATGCGATATTTTTTAAAATAAGGGACTAAAACATAAATATATTGATAAAAATAGCAAATAGCAAAAAGCAAAGCTATAATACGATTGGTTATTTCAATAGAGTGCATTGAGCCACCTCTGTTTGCTGCAGATTATTGCGCAGAACCCGACACAGGGCAATTACGCTTATACCGTTGAGAGCTAACATCTTCCGAAGCGATGCAAGTTACGGCGAACCAAGCCTTCGGATAATACGGAAAACAGCTTTTGACCGCAAAAAAGCGCACTGTTTTTCTCTGTTTACACAAAAATCGGATGCACGGCGCATTAAGTTTTCCGCAACGCAGACAACAGTTTGTCAACAGTCGTTCAAAAGGAACGAATCCCTGCAAAAAATTGCAGTTGTTTGTTGTTTTTTAGATTTTATCATTCCGAACCCTGATTGTCAACCCTTTGGGGCATATGCATTTTTTGCGTCAAAGGCTTTGACCCTTTTGGCCGTCAAATTTATGCTCGTGTTTCATGCCGAGGTTGAGAAAGAGCTGAGTTTGTGATATAATGAATGTATAAAATATTCGATCGGGAGGATTCTGACTTGTTACACATCCTTTACGGCAAAAAGGGAACGGGCAAATCGCGCAGACTTATTGCCGAAGCGAACAGAAACCATGTTGAATGCGGTGAAAACAGCGTTTTCATCGATAAGGACGGAGACAGAATGTACGAATTGAACCGCGGCATCCGCTTCATCAACGCATCCGATTTTTGTATTGACGGGCCGAAAATGTTCACGGGTTTTGTCTGCGGAATTGCGGCGCAGGATTATGACCTGCGTGCAATTTATATCAACAGCTTTATGAAGGTCGTTAAGCATTCCCCCGAAGGGCTGTTCGGCATGTTCGACTTTTTGCGCGAATTTTCCGAAAAAACCAATATTGAACTCTATATAAGCATCAGCAGTGAGAATGAGGCCCCCGATTATCTTAAAGCATTCATCAATCAATGAACCCGCTGTCGGGCAGCTGACAGAGGAATCAAAGGCTGATTTTTTCGGCGCGATGCCGCTCATGCAAATTTTTCTGTTGAAATACAGCTAAAAATACACTATAATATTGCAGGCGCGGCAATGCCGTGCCTTGCGGGCATTTGCCCGAACTGATGAAAGGACAACCCGATAACCATGAAATTTGCAATCGACGCTTTCGGCGGCGACAATGCTCCCGAAGCCGTGATTCGCGGCAGCATTGACGCAATGCAGCTCAACGATGACTTCAGCATAATCTTCACCGGAGATGAATCCGCAATTTATGCCTTGCTCAACAACTATGAATACGACAAGTCCCGTGTTGAAGTTGTTCATGCACCGGACATAATTACATGTGAAGATCAGCCCACGCTTGCAGTTCGGCGAAAAAAAGAAAGCTCAATTGTTAAGGCTCTTCATCTTGTTGCGGACGGAAAAGCCGATTGCTTTATCTCTGCGGGAAGCACCGGTGCTGTTCTTGCCGGTGCAACGCTTATCGTACACCGCATTCCGGGTGTTAAGCGTCCCGCTCTCGCACCCGTTCTTCCGACGCTCAAAGGGCCGATGATGCTTATTGACTGCGGCGCAAATGTTGACTGCACTCCGGAATACCTGCTCCAATTCGCATACATGGGTTCGGCGTATATGAGCGGTGTCCTCGGCATTGAACGTCCGCGTGTCGGTCTTATAAATAACGGCACCGAAGAAGGCAAGGGGAACGCACTCACAAAGGAAGCATATTCCCTGCTTAAGGCTGCGAAGGGCATCAATTTTGTCGGCAACTGCGAAGCACGCGAGCTCATGAGCGGAGACTACGATGTTATCGTTTGCGATGGTTTTGTCGGCAATGCTGTTCTGAAAACACTTGAAGGAGCCGTGGCTTCAATCATGACGATGCTCAAGACGGAAATCAAAAGCAGCAAACGCGCAAGCGTCGGCGCAATGCTCTCCAAAAATGCTTTTAAAGCACTCAAAACCCGCATGGACTACACGGAGTACGGCGGCGCACCCCTGCTCGGCATCAACGGCGGCATTATAAAAGCGCACGGCAGCAGTGATGAACGTGCCGTTTGCTCCGCCATCGGTCAGGCGCGCAAGCTCATCCTCGGCAATGTTACAAACACGATTTCGGGGCTTATTTCCCGGGAAATGGAACCTCAAGCGGGAAAATGAGTCTTTTCGAGCCGAATCCGCACACACCGCTTTTTATCCGCATTCGGCATATTTAATTTGACATTGACATCAAACATGCCGTGCGGTAGAATATGATATGAACTTTATTAAACTTACGGAGGCTGATTATGCTTACTGAAATTCGCACCCGCATCGCGCAGCAGCTCAACATTCCCGTTGACAGCATCACTGCCGATTCAAAACTTGTTGACGACCTTAAGGCGGACTCACTGGACATTGTTGAGCTTGTAACAAGCCTTGAAGAAGAATACAACATCGAAATTTCCGACGAGGACATTAAAAACATTCGCACCGTCGGTGATGTTGTTCGTTTCATCGAATCCAAATAACCTGAACCGCACGGAAGACGGGCTTGAGCGGCAACTGAATTTCGGCTGATTTCATCCGAATCCGAATGCGCCGGATAACCCGTTTTCTGTCCGTTTTTTTGCGGCACCCCGTTTCGCAGGCGGACGAATATCTGCCTGCGAAATTTGATTTAAGACATAAGAATCGGTTTTATCTCTGATTTTTGTTTGCTTAAACAAACATAACCCTACAGATTGGAGCGATTGATTTTTCGTGAATCCAAAACGAATCTCAGAGCTTGCTGAATTAATGACAAAGCTCAATTACAGCTTCACGGACGTTGAGCTGCTGAACACTGCACTCACACACTCGTCATTCGTGCGCGGGGACAACCGCATTTATCCGAATAACGAGCGAATGGAATTTCTCGGTGACGCTGTACTTGAGCTTTGCGCAAGCGAATACCTATATTTGAATTACCCCAAAATGAACGAGGGCATGATGACCCGCACGCGCGCACGTACCGTTTGCGAATCCGCGCTGAACATCGTTGCAAAGGAGTTGGAACTGGGCAAGTATCTGCTTTTGAGCCACGGAGAGGAAAACACAGGCGGGCGCGAAAAGCCCTCCATACTTTCCGACGCACTCGAAGCTGTTATCGGCTCCATCTTTCTTGACGGCGGCATTGAATGCGCAAAGCGTTTTATCTTAAGCTTCATCAAAAACAGCGTTGAAGAAGCGGCGCGCAGCCTGTCTGCAAAGGATTATAAAACGCTGCTTCAGGAATATGTTCAGCATTATCACAGCGGTGAACTTGAATACAAGGTCATCGGTATGAGCGGTCCGGATCACAAGCGGGTTTTCACAATGTGCGTCAGCATTGACGGTGTTGTGTACGGGTTCGGCGACGGCGGAACAAAACAGGAAGCCGGCCAGAACGCAGCAAAAGCAACACTTGAACTGCTCAATCGGGACAATGCGTGAGCTTTGACCACGCATTCATCACAGCTTTTCGGAACGGCTCATCCGATTTGCCATTTTGCTTAAGGAATCTTTTAAATGCAGCTTACAAAGCTTGAAATCAGCGGGTTCAAATCGTTTGCAAAAAAAACCGAACTGATTTTCAAAAACGGAATCACAGGTATTCTGGGTCCCAACGGTTGCGGAAAAAGCAACATTGCGGACGCTTTTCGCTTTGTTTTGGGTGAGCAGAATGCACGTGCGCTGCGCGGCAAAAGAATCGATGACTTTATTTTCGGCGGGACGGAAAAGCGCAAGCCGCTGTCCTACTGCGAAGTTTCCATGTATTTTGACAATTCGGACGGACTGCTTGCTTCTCCGTTTTCCGAGGTTGTTGTTACACGCCGCGCCTTCCGTTCGGGAGAAAGCGAATACAGCATCAACAAAACCCCTGCACGTCTGCGCGATATTCGCGAGCTTTTCCGTGACACAGGCATCGGCAAGGACGGATATTCCATCATCGGACAGGGACGCGTAAGTGAAATTCTTTCCGACCGTTCCGACGACAGGCGCGAGGTTTTTGAAGAAGCTGCGGGCGTTATGAAATACCGTGCACGCAAGGAGGAAGCCGAGCGCAAACTCCAAGCCACCGCAAAAAATATTCTTCGCCTTGAAGACATTCTCCGTGAGCTTGAAAGCAGGCTTGAGCCGCTCCGTTTACAGAGTGAAAAGGCCGCCGAGTACTTTCGGCTGCGGGAGGAACTCCGCGAGCTTGAAATCAACCTGTTTTTATATCAGTATGACAAATCAAATGAGCGGCTTCAACAGCTGCGCGGCGTTGCCCGTCAGCTTTCCGACGAAATTCCCGCTGCATTGGCGGAAGAAGAGGCTTACGCCGCAGGCTGTGCCAAAGAGGAAGAGCTTGAACGAAGCCTTTCCGCCGCAATCAGCGAAACATCGCGCACGCTTATCGAGCTTTCCGCCTCCGTTGAAGGCAGTGCCGGCAATGAAAAGCTGATTCATGAACGCATCGATGCGCTGACTGCGGATATTGCGCGGAGGCAAGCAGAAATTACAAGGATTCGTGAGCGCGAAACGGCCGACAGTGAACGCAGTTCACAGCTTGCGGAAGAAATCAATCTGAAAAAAGCGAGCGAAGACGCGCTTGAAGCCGCGCTTGAAACCGCCGAAGCCGAGTTTGCGGAGCTTTCAGGCTCTATTAATGCAGCCGAAGAAAAGCTTGAAGCGCAAAAACAATCCATGATGGATTACATGAATCGGCTTGCGGACACGAAAAGCCGCATTTCAAGGCTCGGTGCAATGCGTGAATCCATCAGGAAACAAACCGCTTCCCTTGCGCAGGAGCTTATTGAAGCCGAGGCCGAAGGCAAGCATTTGGACGAAGAATACGCCGAAGCTCAGGCTGACAAAGAAGCACTTTTAAAGCACAAAACTGAGTTTGAAACTGCACGGCAGGCTGCAATTGATGAGATCAATGCGCTTAACGTTAATGCACTCTCCGCCGCAAAAGCAATACGCCGCGCCGAAGACGAAATCAGTGCGGGCAAGTCCCGTCTTAAGGTACTTGAAGAGATGCGCCGCGCTCACGAGGGCTACTACGCAAGCGTTCGCCGACTTTTGAACGACGCACAGCGCAGCGCGGAGCTGAAAAAAAGAATGCACGGAGTTGTTGCGGAGCTTTTATCCGTTCCGCAGGAATACGAACGTGCTGTTGAATCCGCACTCGGTTCGGCACTTCAAAACATTGTTGTTCCCACCGAACACGATGCGAAATATCTTATTAACTATCTCCGCGAGCATGACTACGGCCGCGCCACGCTTCTTCCCGTCAGCGCAATGCGTGCGCGCCTGCTTACCGATGAGGAAAAAAACTGTTTTCGCGGCATTGACGGCTGTTTCGGCATTGCCTCCGAGCTTGTGCGCTTTTCGCCCGAATACGGCAGCGTTTTTGAAAACCTTCTCGGCAGAACGGTCATTGTTCGCGATATTGACACCGGAATTCTTATCAGCAGACGTGCGAAATCGGCATTTCGCATTGCAACGCTGAAAGGCGACATTCTTAACCCCGGCGGAAGCATGACCGGCGGAAGCCTCCAGAAACGCGAATTCAGCCTTCTGGGACGCGAACGGGAGATCGAAGAGCTTGCCGAAGGCAGAAAAGCAGCCGAAAGCAGGCTTGCCGAGCTGCGCAATGCCGAAGCCGAATGCAGCAAAGCATTGCAGGAAGCGAATGCAAAAGCAGCCGCTGATGCAGATGAATTACGAAAGCTTGATGTTCGGCTTGCATCCTTGACCGAAAAAGCGGATATTGTTCAAAAATACATTCAAAAAAACGTTGAACGAATAAAGCAAATCGCCGAAGAGCAGCAAAGACTTGCGGATGCCGAAACGGATATCAACGCCGAATGTGCCTCCGCAGAAGCTGCCGCAAACGGAATCGACCTCGGCAGCTCCGCAAACGGACAGGACATCAAAAACACACAGCTGGAACTTGCGAACCTCCGCTCCGCTCTTCAGGCGGCGAATGATGAAATTTCAGCTCTCCGCATTCGGCACACTGCCGCAAACAGAGAACGCATTTCGGCTGAAAACGAGCTTAAACGGCTCAATGCAGAGCTTGCGGATGCCGAAACAAGGCGCAATGCCGAAACAATTGCGATTGAAGCAGCGGAGCGCGATTGCCGACAGCTCAACGACGAGCTCGGTTCGGTGAGCTGCGGACTTTCCGAAAGCAGAGCTGAGCTGAATGCCTTGAACGAGGAGCTGAGACGGCTTGAGAGCGAACGCGCCGCAAGGCTGAACGCGCTTGACGAACTGCGTTCAAAACATGAACAAGTGAGTTTGCGATTGTCCGAACTGCGCGAAAGGCTGCACCGAAACGAACTTGCAACGAACAAGGCGCAGTCCGAACTTGACAACATGAACGAACGCATCTGGCGCGATTACGAGCTTACCTACGATAATGCCTTGAGTTTTCGCCGTGAAATTGCCGTTACACAGGCACATCTCCGCACGGACGAGCTTCGAAAGGAGCTGAAATCCTTAGGGGACGTGAACACATCCGCAATTGAAGATTATCGTGAGTTAAACGAGCGTTTTCAGTCGCTGAATGCTCAGTGCGGCGATTTGCGGCAGGCGGAAGCGGATTTAAACGAACTCATCGCAAAACTGACCGAAACCATGGAAAAGGAGTTCTGCGAACAATTTTCCCTCATCCGACAGAATTTCACCGCAACGTTTTCGGAACTTTTCAACGGCGGACATGCGGAACTTGTGCTTTCGGACAAAAGCGACGTTTTAAACTGCAATATCGACATCATTGCACAGCCGCCGGGCAAAAAGCTTCAGCTGCTTTCCCTGCTTTCCGGCGGAGAGCAGGCGCTGACAGCAATTGCACTGCTGTTTGCAATATTAAAACTTAAACCCGCCGCATTCTGCATTCTGGACGAAATTGACACTTCGCTTGACGAAGCAAATGTGGATTGTTTTGCCGAGTATTTGCGGAAATATTCGGAGGGTACCCAATTCATTATCATCACACATCGTAAGGGTGCAATGGCTGTTTGCAATTCACTCTACGGTGTGTCCATGGAGGAAAAAGGTGTATCCACGCTTGTTTCGGCAAGATTGGACTGATATTTAACAAAATGCTGCAAATTTATCACCACAGGAGGTATTTTTATGTCAGTATGGGATCTTTTTAAAAGGAAGAAAAAGAAACCGGAAAAGGTTGATCCTGCTGCAAATTTAAATCAGGAAACGGAAGCAAAGCCTGCCGCCGAAAAGGCGGAGCTTGAAACACAGGAAAAGGTCGAACGTGAAGCGCGTGAAAAGGCCGAACGTGAAGCACACGAGAAGGCCGAACGTGAAGCGCGTGAAAAGGCCGAACGTGAAGCACGCGAAAAAGCCGAACGTGAAGCACGCGAAAAGGCCGAACGTGAAGCGCGTGAAAAGGCCGAACATGAAGCACGCGAAAAAGCCGAACGCGAAGCGCGCGAAAAGGCCGAACGTGAAGCGCGCGAAAAAGCCGAACGTGAGGCACGCGAAAAGGCCGAACGTGAAGCGCGCGAAAAAGCCGAACGTGAAGCGCGCGAAAAAGCCGAACGTGAGGCACGCGAAAAGGCCGAACGTGAAGCGCGCGAAAAGGCTGCTGCCGAAAAGAGTTCGGGCAAAAAGAAAAAGGAAGGTTTCTTCTCAAAGCTCATGGGCGGGCTTAAAAAGACCCGTGACACACTGTTCGGCGGGCTGTTTGTTGAAAACGGCGAAAAAATCGACGACGAGTTTTATGAAGAGCTTGAAGAAGCAATGATAATCTCGGACATGGGCATGGCAACGACCGAAAAGCTGCTTGGGCAGCTCCGTTCGAAGCTGCGTTCCGAGGGTGTTCACACACGCACGGAAGCAAAACAGGTCATGATATCCCTGCTTGCGGATTGTATGCGGCCGGAAGACGGTTTTCTTGACGGCGCGAACAAAGCCGTTATTCTCGTTGTCGGCGTCAACGGCGTCGGAAAAACGACTTCAATCGGCAAACTTGCCGCAATGTACAAAGCGGACGGACGTTCCGTGATGCTTGCCGCCGGCGATACTTTCCGCGCAGCCGCAGCAGAGCAGCTCACAATTTGGGCCGAACGCGCGGAGGTTCCGATCGTTAAGCACGGCGAGGGTGCAGATCCTGCCGCCGTTGTGTTTGATGCAATTGCATCATTCAAGGCAAAGAATTGCGATATTCTCATCTGCGACACCGCCGGAAGACTGCACAACAAAAAGAACCTTATGACGGAGCTTGCAAAGATCCGCAAAGTTATCGGCAGAGAGCTTCCCGATGTTCCGGTTGAGGTTCTGCTCGTGCTTGATGCAACCACAGGACAGAACGCAATTGCGCAGGCAAAAGTCTTCGGTGAAAACTGCGGACTTACCGGTGTTGTGCTGACAAAGCTTGACGGCACGGCAAAGGGCGGCGTCAGCGTTGCGGTAAAAGATGAGCTCGGGCTTCCCGTGCGCTTTGTGGGCGTCGGCGAAGGTATTGACGACTTGCAGCCGTTTGATGCGGATGATTTTGCAAAGGCATTGCTTGGGTGAACAACTGAGTAAAGTTCATTGATATCGGCATAATGAAAAAGAACCTGTTGCGGCAGGTTCTTTTTTTACAAATCGCATCTTGCTGCGAAGTTTTGCAGGCAGAAAAACACAAATAGGACACCCCGAACGGAATGTCCTACAGGTAAGTATAGTTTTAGCTTTCAGCATTTAAGCGGAGCGGAAAAAGTTATGCTTCTTCGTCCATCTTGATAATCTGCTCGCCGTCATAGTAGCCGCAATGCTTGCAGACCCTGTGTGCCAGTTTCTTTGCGTGGCACTGGGGGCATTCTACGATAGCGGGGACGCTGAGCTTCCAGTGAGCCCTGCGCTGATCACGCCTTGCTTTCGATGTTTTTCTCTTAGGTACTGCCATTTTCTACACCTCCTCTTCATTATTGAGCAGTTGTGCGAGTTCTTCAAGGGAGGCGAAGTTGGCATTCTTCACCGTTCGTGAACACGAACACTGCATTAAATTCAAATCACAGCCGCAAACGGGACAAAGCCCCTTGCAGTCCGGCTTGCACAGCCCGTAAACAGGCGCATTCAGAACAAGCAGATCAAGAATCATTTTGTCGAGTTCGAGTGTTTCGCCGAAGAACGGATAACACTCCGCCTCGTCCGCCTCTTCTTCCGAAGCTTTGATAAACCGCTCCGAAAAATCGATACTGAAACCCTGCTTAAATTCCTTGTTGCATTTTGTGCAATGCATGAGCAGCTCGGAACTGAGCACACCCGAAACGCTGAACCCTTCGCCGTCGAAAGAGCTGCGAACGTCAACGCTTAGGGGCATTGTGAAAACAAGCTTGTTTCCGCCGAACGAAATCGGCTCAAGGCTCTCTTCCAAATGCCTGTCGGTAGTTTTGCCTATCGACTTTAGTTCTTCAGCAACATTAATCTGCACAAAATACTCCAATCCTGACGGTGTACAATGCAACCTTTCATATTTTATATGTCCGGAGCCGTATTGTCAACAGTTTTTTGCATAAATTCAAAATATAATGCCGACCGGCGGCCCAAACCGCGCATTCTCCGCCTTATTTTGCGAGACGAGCGGTATCCTTTGCGATCATAAGCTCTTCATCGGTGGGGATGACAAAGACCTTAACCTTGCTGCCGGGCTTGGAAATTTCAACATTTTCGCCGCGCGGGCAATTGCGGTTCAGCTCAAAATCGACTTCAACGCCGAGGTAATCAAGGCCGTTCAGGATGCGCTCACGCATTCCCTTGTCGTTTTCGCCGACGCCTGCGGTGAACACGATTGCATCAACGCCGTTGAGTGCCGCGGCATATGCGCCGATGTATTTTTTGACCTTGTATGCAAAAGTCCGAAGCGCAAGCTCTGCACGCTCGTTGCCCTCTGCCGCTGCTGCGCCGAGGTCGCGGAAATCGCTGGACACGCCGCTGATGCCGAGCATACCGCTCTTTTTGTTCATGTAGTTGTCCATGCCCTTTGCATCAAGGCCGAGTTTCTTCATCAAATAAATGACGATCGCGGGATCCATGTCGCCGCAGCGAGTACCCATGGGAACGCCTTCAAGGGGCGTCAGACCCATGCTTGTGTCGATGCACTTTCCGCCCTTAACTGCGGAAATTGACGAACCGTTGCCGAGGTGGCAGGTGATGATTTTTGTTTCCTCTGCGGGCTTGCCGAGCATTTCGATTGCGCGGAGAGTTACATAGTTGTGGGAAGTGCCGTGGAAACCGTAGCGGCGAACCATGTTGTCGGTGTATGCCTCATAGGGAAGACCGTAGATGAAAGCTTCCTTGGGCATTGTTTGATGGAACGCAGTGTCGAAAACGCCGACCATTGGAGTGTTGGGCATGATTGCCTTGCATGCGCGGATGCCCATGAGATTTGCCGGGTTGTGCAGGGGTGCAAGATCGTTAAGGCTCTCGATGGTTTCAAGAACTTCATCGGTGAGCAGAACGGATTCGGCAAATTTTTCGCCGCCGTGAACAACGCGGTGACCGACTGCGTCGATCTCGCTCATGTCTGAAATAACACCGTGCTTTTCGTCAACAAGCGCATCAAGAACGAGTTTGATGGCGTCGGTGTGATCTTTCATGTCCTGAACAAGTTCAAAAGGCTCCTTGCCGGCGGGTTTATAAGTCAGCTTGGAGTTTTCGATGCCGATTCGTTCGCAAAGGCCCTTTGCAATAACATCGCCGGACTCAACGTCGATAAGCTGATACTTAAGGGACGAACTGCCCGCATTGATAACAAGAATTTTCATAACAAGTCTCCGAATGGATTAATTTTGTATCTCTGCCGCCGTCAAAAAACATTGACGGCAGCACTGAAATGTATTATAACATAATAAGGTGTTTTTTGCACACCGCAAAAAAATATAAAATGGAGCAAGAATGAAAAACATTGGCATCGTTGCCGAATACAACCCGTTTCATAACGGACATGCGTATCACATTGAGCAGGCGCGGAAGATTGCCGGCGGCGGAAGTGTGATAGCTGTTATGAGCGCAAGTTTTGTCCAGCGCGGTGAACCGGCCGCGTTCGACAAATTCACCCGAACCGCCATGGCTCTTCAGGGCGGCGCGGATATGGTGCTTGAACTTCCGGACATTCTTTCCCTTTCATGCGCGGAGCGTTTCGCCCTCGGCGGAGTTCGCATACTTTCGGCAAGCGGCATTGCGGACAGGCTGTGTTTCGGCAGTGAAAGCGGGGATATCGATGCGCTGCGCAGGGCTGCCGATTCCAAACTCTCCGGAGACGAACTGTCATCCGCGCTGAGCAGCGGATTATCCTACCCTGCCGCCGCTGCAAGGCAGCTCCGTGCACACGGCATCGGTGTCGGTTCAAACAATCCGAATGACGTTCTCGGCATTGAATACATTCGCGCTCTGAACCGCATAGCCCCTGCAATTCGACCTTTTGCCGTTCGCCGCATCGGCTGCGGATACAACGAAAACACTCTGCCCGAAAACTATGCCTCGGCTTCTGCCGTTCGCAGCGCGCTTTTGCATTTGACCGATTCCGAAAATATATGCCGCGGGGACGTACTCTCCGCAATTTCCGGCAGCGTTCCTCCGTTCGTTCTTCTTGAAATACAAAAGCAGCTTTCCGAACAACGTGCGCCCGCCGCTCTTTCGGGGCTTTCGCAAGCCGTCCTTTATCGGCTGCGCTGCATGACGGGCGATGAACTCAGCCGCATTGCGGACGTTTCGGAAGGGCTTGAAAATCCGATACTTCGCGCCGCGAAATCAGCTTCAAACATTGCGGAACTTCTCAACGCCGTGAAAACAAAACGCTACACGCTTGCAAGACTGAAGCGGATACTTTTTAATGCGCTGCTCGGAATCACGCGTGAGCAGCAGGAAACTGCCGCGTATTCGGACGATGCGCTGTATATTCGGGTGCTCGGCATTCGGCAGAGCAAGCTGCACCTGCTTTCCGAGTTGCAGGAGAATGCGGCTCTGCCGATCGTTCTGCGCCGTTCCGATGCGGAATCGCTTCCGTTCAACGCAAAGCAAACGCTTGAACTGACACGGAGGGCCTCGCTTATCCGCGCCCTCGCCTGCCCCGGCAATGTATCCTGCCGCGATGACTTTTCGCACAGACTTGTTGTCATTTGAATGCATTGCGGGTTCATATCTGCCGCATTTACCTCATATGCTCGTTATATGAGGTATTTTTTTGTTGCTGTCACAGCAATTCTTTGTTTTGGACTCGTGCTTTTCGGTCCGCAGGCGGCAGCGGGCGCGGCGGATGGCTTTGAGCTTTTTATAAGCTGCGTTTTTCCCTCGCTGTTCCCGTTTTTTGTTTGCGTTGCGCTGCTTAAGGGGCTCGGCGTGTTCGGCGTGAAGAGCGGCCGTGCCGGTGCCGCAATATTTAAAATATTTGCGATATCATTGATTTCCGGAACACCCACAGGGCCGATGCTTATCGGTTCGGTGCTGCCCGAAAACACCGAATTGAACTATAAAAAGCAACAGCTGAACAATGAATTGCGGAGTGCGCTTGCCGCACTTACAAACCTTGCAAGCCCTGTTTTTATTGCGGGAGCGGTTTGCAGCCGCATGTTCGGCTTTCGCGAACGGAAAGCCGCACTTCTGCTTGCATTCTCCCATTACGGCGCAGCCGCGCTGTCGGTCAGCCTGCTTATGCTGCTTGCCTCCGTTCTCAACTGCAAATTCCGTCCCGCGGCGGATTCCCAAAGCCGCATTCGGGCGGCCGCAGTTTTTCCGAAAGCCGTTCGTGAATCGGTAAATTCAATTCTGCTTGTGGGCGGAACGCTCGTGTTTTTTGTTGTTGCGGTTCGGCTGCTTGAAGCAAGCGGGATCGTGTCTCTTTTTGGGCTGAACGAACTGCAAAAAGGCGCGCTGTTCGGACTTTTGGAAATGACAAACGGGATAAAAATCCTTTCGGCGGAGCCTGTGTCGCGACTTTCTCTCGTTCTCACCTGCGGACTTATGTCTTTCGGGGGACTTTGCATATTTCTTCAGACCTGCGGAGTTGTGAATCTGCGCCCTGTCGGGTATTTTGCGGCAAAGCTTTTCCATGCGCTTCTTTCGGCGGCTCTCTGTGCGGCAATGTACCCGTTGTTTTTTTCAAACGCCGCACCGGTATTCATTTCGACGGCGGAATCTGCGGCTATTGCCGAAAACATAATGACGACTGCACAAATTGCGCTGCTATGCCTGTTTTCCTCCTGCATATCCGCACTCGCGGCCGTGTTTGCCGTCAAAAGCACGAGGACATGAATTAACAAAGAGTATATGCAAAAAAGGCAGTCACAGCCGCCCGCAATGAGGCGGACGGCTGTTACGACCTGCCCTTGATTTTATTATACAATTTCGGCACATTCGCCTGCTCGGAACTCATCCCGTTTTCACAGCATTCAAAAACCGAATCAGGCACATCAAGCAATGCCGAAAGGCTTATTCAGCATCATCCTCGAAATCATCCTCCTGGGAGGCTTTCTTTTTGCGTTTGAACAGATTGCCGAAAATATTCCATCCCGATGCGTCATCGTCCTCATCTGCATCGCCCGCTTCATCCGCAGCTTCGTTTTGAGCGGGAGCGGACTGCGGGCGGGGCTGTGCGCCGGTCGTTGCCGCAGGGCGCGCATCAAGAGCTTTCCTGTCCGCCTCAATTGCGGAATAATACCGTTCAAGATAATCCATCAATTCCGCAAGCACGCTGTCCGCACTGAGTTTTGCATTGCTGTAGACTTGGTTGGAACGCAAAACGGTTTTGCGGCGAAGTTCCTCAGCGCGCTTCTGCGCTTCAAGCGTTACCTCACTTTCGCTGACAAGGCGTTCACGGGTTGCATTTGCTTCTTCAATAATATCACGTGCTGTATCTTTCGCCCTTGCAACGCAGTCTTCATAGTAGCTGTTGCCCTGCTCCGTCTTTTGCTTCAGGTAGTCATCACCCTCGGCAACGCGGGATTCGTAGTAGTCATCCGCTTCGCCCGTTTTATTTTCAAGGTAGGTATCACCCTCGGCAACTTTATTGTCGTAGTATGTGTTGGCATCGGTTTCCATCTGCTCGGCATCGATCCTTGCTTTTTCGACGGTGTCCTGTGCAATGCGGTCGGCGTCTGCTTTTGTTGCATTCGAATACTCATCGGCTTCAAGCATGATCTTGTTTGCTCTTGCAAGCACATCGTTCGCCTTGCGGACATTCTCCGGCAGGCAGCTCTTGATTTCAACAAGTATTCCTGCTATTTCGTCAGCGTTAACAATTCTCCGATCCGCGCTGCCGAATCTCGGTATCTGGCTGTTATCGATCAGCTCAATAAGCTCATCAATGCGCCCTTCAATAATCTTATCGTGATGTGCCATGGTGTTTTATCCTTTCAAATGGTTTTTTATTATATCTGTGTTCATAATCTCCCGCAATTGCTCCGCACATGAATTTGCGGCAAAAGGCAAAACCGTTCTTCCGATAAGGGAGCTACAGCGTTTTAAGTTTTTCCAATCGCAACAGAATATCGTTAAAGCTTATAATTCTGAAATCTGCACTGCCGAATTTCGGTGCGGGACTGCAAAAAATCGCATCTTCGGCTTTTTTCGCTTCGACGAGCAATTTATCATTGCCGGAAGCTGCGGCAATTTCTTTCAGGATGTTGAATTTTTCTGTGACGGCACCGGTTTCAACGACTCTGCGGTCTTCACCGCCGAATGCAGGGGTGCGGCTGTTATCGATAAGCTCAATAAGCTCATCAACGCATTCTTCAATTATCCTTTCCTGTTGAATCAAAATATGTATCCTTTCCAACGCTTATCAGTCGTTCATTCTTTTAAAAATCCCATTTTCGGCATTCGGCACAAGATCCTCAATGCCGATATTGATATCCATAAGCTGCCTGACAAGGCTTGAGCTTATGTGGCAGTATTCGGGTTTTGAAAGCAGAAATACCGTTTCGATTTTTGAATCAAGCTTTTTGTTGACGGCTTCGAGCATACGCTCGTATTCGACATCCTGCCCGCTTCTTATCCCGCGGACTATGCAATCCGCACCGACAAGCCTGCAATGTTCAACAAGCAGCCCTTCAAAATGCGCAACGCGCACGTTGTCAATGCCGCGTACGGCATCGCGTATCAGTTCAAGCCGCTGTTCAAGCGAGAAGCGAGGAAGCTGCTTGCCCGGGTTCGGACAAACGGAAACATAAAGCGTTTCGAAATGGGTGCTTGCACGGCGAACAATATCGAGGTGCCCGACGGTGAAAGGGTCGAATGTGCCCGCAAAAACAGCAACGCTCACGATTGTTCCTCCCTTTGTTCCGAATAGATAATTTTTGTAACTGCCGCATCACCGTATTTATGCGTTTTTCCGCACGAAATATTCGGGCAGTTGAACTGCGGCGGACGCTTGAATGCGTGCTCCGCAAGGATTATGCATCCATCCTCAAGAAGATTCAGCCTTGCAAGCTCATTCACCGCGCGGGAATAAAAATCGGATTCATACGGAGGATCAAGCAAAACCAACGAAAAGCGGCGTTTTTCGGCGGAAAGCAGCGGAAGCAGCGCAAATGCATCTCCGAAAAGCACCTCACTTCTGCCGCCGAAGCCAAGAGCCTCTACGTTGTGTTTAATTACCTGTATTGATTTTTTGTCGCTGTCGCAAAAGACGCAATGCGCTCCCCCGCGGGAAAGTGCTTCAAGCCCAAGGCTGCCGCTGCCGGAAAAAAGATCCAATACCTGTGTGTTTTCAATATCGAACTGAATCATGCCGAACATGGCTTCCTTTACCCTGTCGAGAGTCGGGCGCGTGTTTCTGCCCTCCGGTGCATCGAATCGCCTGCCGCGAGCCGAACCTGCAATGATACGCAATTTCAATCCTCCGAATATAACATACTGATTTTACCACTGTCGAAGGGTGAATTTCAACCCCCGATGCAGTATTTTCGGACAAAATCCGAATTATTTTTCCGTTTAACGCATTTTCTGTTTTTGCGTTCAGCCCTTTTTGAACAAAGCACCGGGAAGTGCAACGCAATCAAGGGGCATATCGTGTTCCTCAACGGGAAGGCTTTCGCAAAGTTGGAAATCGTACCCGACGCCGACCGTGAATGCGCCCGTTTTCTTCAACAGGCGGTCGTAATATCCGCCCCCCTGTCCCAGCCTTCCGCATTCCCTTGTGAATGCCACGGCGGGAACGATAATAAGATCGATATCCTCCGCAAAGACCTCGGTTGAATCCTCCGGCTTCGGTTCAAGAATGCCGTAGCTGCCGCTGACAAAAGAATCCGCACCGTTATTCGGAACAAAAAGACGCAGTCCGCCGTTTTCAATGCAGAGCGGGAACGCAATGCGCTTGCCCGCAGCCTTTGCGCACTCAATAAGCGGCATCGGATCAAGCTCGTTTTTTGCCGGCATATATGCCATCAAAAGCCCTGCGGAATTAAACTCCGGCAAAGCCCTTACCTTTTCGGCAACGGCAAACGAAGCTTCACGCACCGCCTCCGCATCGAGCGCCCTGCGCATTGCGCGCATTTGCTTTCGAATGCCCGCCTTTATTTCGGCAGCGCATTCCGCAGCGCATACATCGGCTGCATTTTCTTTCTTTTCAGCTGTGTTTTCAGTTTTTATCATAGTCTTTCACCGTCTTTCGCATCGAATTTGTTTTTGTTACAGTTCGTCATGCACAATTCGGCCGTTTATCAGCGTCATCGCGCAGCGGCTGCGAAAATCGAAAGGATGGCCGTAAAAAACCGCAATATCCGCATCCTTGCCGACTTCAAGCGAACCGACGCGGGAATCTATGCCCGCAATGCGTGCAGCGTTTATGGTTATTGCCTCCAGTGCTGCATCCTCCGGCAAACCTTCCCGAACGGCAAGCGCGGCGCAAACGGGCAAATACTGCACCGGAACAACGGGGTGATCCGTCATTATTGCGAATTTTACTCCGTTATCGAAAAGAGTTCTTGCGGATGTCAGGCTGCGGTTGCGAACTTCGGGTTTGCTGCGTTCATGCAGCAGCGGGCCGATGATAATCCCCGCATTCAGCTCATCGATGCAGGGTTTTATGCGGTCGATTATCATGTAACCTTCGGTAAAATGATCCAGCGTGATTTTAAGGTTGAACTCCTTTGCAATGCGCAGAGCCGTCATTATATCGTCCGCACGGTGCGCATGAATTTTGAGCGGAAGCTCACCGCGCACAACGGGCAGCATCGCTTCGAGTGAATGATCGATTTTCGGAGGTTTTTCGCCCTTTTGCTTTGCGTCTTTAATGCTTCTGTCATATTCAAGCGTATCGAGCAAAGTCCCGCGCAGCTGTGAGGCAATCGACATTCTTGTGTAAAAAGTTTTTTGCGCGCTGAAAACGCGCTTTGGGTTCTCTCCGAATGCAGCCTTCATTGCGGCAGGGAATTTTATCGTCATATCCTCTATGCCCCTGCCGAACGTTTTCATTGCAACGAACTGACCGCCGATAACATTTGCGCTGCCCGGGCCTGTCACAACGCTTGTTACGCCGCCGGCACGAGCCTCCGTAAAGCAGTTGTCAAACGGGTTTATGCCGTCAATCGCGCGCAGTTCGGGAGTTACGGGTTTATAAGAATCGTTGCCGTCCGCGCCCTCGAATCCTATGCCGTCCTCCCACATGCCGATATGGCAATGTGCATCCACAAACCCGGGAAGCACAAAACATCCGCTGACATTTATCTCTTCCGCATTCGGATAATCAAGATTCACGCCCATTGCATGAATCTTTCCGTTTTCAATTGCAATATCCCCCTCGTAGGGTTCTCCGACCATCGGAATTATTTTTCCGTTTTTTAATATTTCCATTGTTTTTCCTTTTTTGCTTATTTATTCACATGAAATCGGTATTAAAATCAATTGCGATGTTCCGTGATGCCCGCAGTTTTTTCGATTGCGTCCAAAACGTCCCCCGCCGTTAATGCGCGTTCATGCAGCAATTCAAGTGCGGACTCCGCCGAGCTGCCGAGAATATACGCACCTGCCGATGCCGCATCGAAAGGTTCCAGTCCCTGTGCCAGCAACGCCGTGATAATTCCCGTCAGGACATCGCCGCTGCCGCCCTTGGCAAGCCCGGGATTGCCGGAAGCGTTGTATCTCAGTCTGCCGTCCGGATGCGCTGCCACCGAGACCGCTCCTTTAAGCAGAACGATGCACCCGAATGCTTTTGCCGTGTTTTCGGCAAATCCCGCAGGGTCACGCAGCACATCTTCGATTGGTTTTCCCGTCAGGCGCGCCATCTCGCCGGGATGCGGAGTCAGCACATGCCGCAGGGAAAGCAGTTTTTTCAACTCATTATCAAGGTTATTCAGTCCGTCGGCATCGATAACGGCCGGTTTTCCGCACGAAAGCACGGCGCGAAGCTTTTGCTTAATCGATGCATCGCCGCCCGACCCGCAGCCTATGCCGAAAGCTGTTGCCCACTGCACAAGGCTCTGAATGTCCTCATCCGCCACTGCCATAATCTCGGGACGGGAAGCAAACATGTGCATAATATCGCGCGGAACAAATGCCTTCGTCAATCCTGCGCCCGCACGCAAAGCCGCAGATGCCGCCATAACAGCCGCGCCTCCCATGCCGGGACTTCCGGCTGCAATCGCCGCTTTTCCGAAAGTTCCCTTGTTTGAAACAAGTTTTCTTTTCGGCAGCAGGCTGCGAACAAACTCTTCGTCAATAAGCTGTTCTTTTTGCAGCAGGGCAGCGTGTTCCGCATCCGTGATTCCGATTTGTGCAACTGTTATTTTTCCTACACACTCACGTTCATGAGTGAGCAGCATTCCGCGCTTTACGGCGACAAAAGTCACCGTTTCATCCGCACGGAACACCGTTGGGCGCTCCGAATTCGGTTCCGAGCCTCCGCACTCTCCCGTGTCGCCGTTTATTCCGGACGGAATATCCACCGCAATGCGGCAGGCGGGAAGAGCGTTTGCCCTTTCAATCGCCGTTTTAAAAACACCGCTCGGCTTTCTGTTCAGTCCCGTTCCGAAGATCGCATCAACGATTATATCCGATTCTCGGCAGGTATTCAACCTGTTAATGTCGTTTGAAAGCGGCAGATCGAGATTTATCGCAATTTGATAATTCAGTTCGGCACTGCTGCGCGGCAACGCAGCCGATTGTTCATCTTTTTTGTTCTGTATCGGCTCAAAAAGCAGAATTCCCTCCGCATTGTACCCCTCCGCCGTCAAAATTCGGAGCAGCGCAAGTCCGTCCCCTCCGTTGTTGCCCGGACCGATAAGTATGAACACGCGGCTGCCGTTTTTACGCCCTGCCGTATGCTTTTTTATGCTCTGTGCAACTGCGTTTGCCGCATTTTCCATCAGAACCGCATCGGGTATGCCGATCTTTTCCGTCATATTTTTGTCGCAGCTGCGCATCAATGTCGTTTTGGATACGTTAAGCATAAATTCTGTCCTTTGTGTCGTTTTGTTCCCCGTACTGATTTATTCGGGCATGCGTTCTGCCGTTCGGACGGACACATCCGCAGCATCCACCGTTTTTGTTTCTCCGTTCGGAAAAGCGGCGATCAGTCTGCCGTGTTCATCGATTCCCTCCGCAAACGCCTTAACCTTGCTGCCGTCCGTGCCGTGAATCGTGATTTCCTGATTCAATGTTGAACAGTTATTTATGTAATCCCACAGGATACGGTCTTTCTCCCCCTGTTTCAGCATGTTAACACGTTCATGCACATGTTCGGCAATGCAGGCTCCGAGTTCATTCACATCGGTTACTGCTCTCGTTTCGATAAAAAGCGAAGTTGCCCGCTGCATCCATGCATCCGACACTTCAGCGGCATTCACGTTCATGCCGATTCCGATAACGGTCATTGTCCGCGTTCCGTTCTTAACAAGCTCAGCAAGTATTCCGCAAAGTTTTTTCTGTCTGAACAGAATATCATTCGGCCATTTTATCCGTACATCCGCTGCGTCGGCTTTTGACCGTTTTTTTGAAGACAGGAGCAAACCGAGCGAATCGAGCACTCCGAGTGCCGCCGCAAGCGTAACCAGAGGAATATCCTCCGCCGCAATATCCTCAGCATCACAGGCAATGCTCATCAGCAGTGCTCCCGATGTGTTTTCCCATTTTCTGCCGCGTCTGCCGCGTCCTCTCGTTTGTCGTTCCGCAATCAATACGGTTCCGTCTTTCAACACGCCGTTTGCAGCGCGCCGCTTCAGCTCCGCATTTGTGGAATCCGTTTCATGCACCGTTTCTGCCTTCCGTATGCTGTGCATTTTAAAACAATTCACAGAGCCTGTCCGCCCGTTTTTGTCATTCTTCATCATCTGCACCGTTTTCGGCCGAACGTAACGAAAACTCGATTTCATCGGGTATTTCATCGGAATTCCCGAACTCTTCGGAATTTTCCGCAAGCTCGGAAAGCACCGTTTTTACATCGTCAAACGCATACCCGCACGAAACAAGCCTTGAACCCGTTCGACGCAGTCTTTCTTTGAGGGGAAGGTTTGAATACTGCCTGAAATACTTGCTTCCGACAGCGGCGGCGTTGGAAAGCTCCGTTTCGTCCGAAACGGCGGATAGAGCCTCGTCAATAACCGCATTTTCAACAAAATGCTCCCTCAGCTGTCTGCGCAGTTTTCCTCTGCTGACCGGTTTTGTGTTGAGGCGCGATTCAATAAAATCACGGGCAAATTTTTCATCGTTCAAAAGCCCGTTGTTTCGGAGCCTGTCAATTGCCGCCATGATTTCGCCTTCGGAATAATTGCATTCATCCAGTCTGTTTTCAACCTCGCGCACCGTTCGCGCTTTCGGCGTCAGGAAATACAAGGCTTCATCGTATGCTGATGCGCCTTTCGCTTTTTTTGTTCTCTGCTCTTTTGTGTTTTTAGGTATTCTTTGCTTTTTCTGCATATCAGTGTCTCCGCCTGTTTTTTAATTAGGTTTTCATCCCGTCACATTGTGTACGGTTTCGTCCACGGTGCTGCATTGGGCATTTTCACAGTCCGAATCGAAACGTTCCGTGTCGGAATGGTTCAGTTGATTCTTCGCAAACCGCACTATGCCGTTTGCGGGCATCGATGCATCGCCCCACTCTTCGCCAAGTGTTTTTATTGTTATTCTTTCCTCGTCAATCAGGATGTTTTTAATGAATACGGAGGAGAAAAACCGAATTTCCTCCGCGCACTGTATCGGAATATCGGCGGCATGAGCAAAAAAACCTGAAATTTGAACGCCTGTAACGCTCAAAAGCTCGCATTCGAGCTGCGCACACCTAAACTCTTCCCGCAGCTCGTCGTACGCCGTTTTGAAATCGTCAAAACAGCCTGCACGATTCATATGCGGCATGAGGCTTTCGCTCCATCCGTTTTCACCGATGCGGTTGATCTCCTCGCGAATCATTTCCAGTCTGCTGTAAACATCGTTTCGGGTTGCCTCCGCCGTTTTCCTGTTTTCGGCAATGTATCTGCGAACAGCTCTTTCCATTCGTTCGCTTCCGTTTCTCAGCTGCATCCACAATGCATCATAAATCGCATTTTCAAACCTGACGGCATCAACGATTATTTTGCCGTTTTCACAATAAAACCTGATTTCAGGCTTGTACGGAGAGGCAATATTGACCGTTTGCAAAACTGTTCCGAGGCCGACGGGCAGGATGTTTGCAAACATAAATCTGTACCCCGCTTCCGCCTTTTCCTTTCTTTGTCTGTTGATACGCGCTGCATACAGCCGAAGGTAATTCGGAACGATTGCGGGATAGGGTGCGAACCCGTCTTTTTCCTCAATGCCGAAATATCTGTTGTTTTCGACCATTGCATACACGTTATGACGCGTAAGCTGCTTGGCATCGGCTGTATTCTGTCCGTTTTCATTCCTGATATCCGCCAAAAGCCTGTTCGCTTCCTTTGCAATTTCGATAACACCGGTTCCGTGCCTGTACATTTCGAATATCTTCCGCACAACAACGGACTCAGCGGGATCCGCAATCGGTGCTCCGTTTTCGAATCTGTATCCGAACGGCACCGGCATTGCGTATTTCGCCCCGGGGAAAGGCTCCGTCCGCACTTGTGCCGATTGACTTTCCCCGGCATATTTCCGTTCCCATTCATCGCCGCAGCTGTAATAGGATTTTATTGTATGGAGAATCAGCTTTCTTTCATCCGCAACCGGGCTTCCGCCTTCAAAAACGACCGTCAGCCCGTTTCGTACAAGTTTTTTATGCATTGTAAGCCGTTGTATCTCCGAATTGCCGAGGCAGGCATAATTGCGAACGAGGAGCGTTGTCGGCTCCCTGTACACGGCCGAATCGGCATACATGTTCAGCATAATTGTCCGCCCGTCCTGTCGGTCAAAAATTACATGCTCTATTGACATTTCATGTTTTTCGGCAAATTCCCGCGCCGACTCGACAAGGCTGTCAGCCTCGCTTTTGCTTCCGCATCTGAAATACAAATCCGCCATTGTTATCCTGCCTCCGATGCATTGCACGTTTGGAATTGCAATTACTCCGAGCGATACGGTTTCAGCAGAAAGGTTTAAGCCTGTGTTTTCCGCAATCCCCGTTCGGAACACGCTTAACTTCATTTGATGACTGTTCAGCCTGCCGTTTCGCTTGCGGCAGCCGATTTCCGCTTTATTCTTCCGTTCCGAACTCTTCAAACAGAATATCGAACATGCAGGGTCCCATGTCAAGATAACGTTTGAAGAATGCTGTCTTGTCTCCGTCGCTGCGATGATTCACGCTTTCGTAAATCTTGTTTGTGTACACATAGCCCATTGCATAGTTGAAGAAATACAGCGGCATATCAATTGAATATTCGTATATAACATTGATGTATTCCTGCTGATCAAGCCCGAACGACTTCAGGTAGCCGCCGATATCTTCCGTTGTCCAGCCTTCGCAGTTGACCTTGATGCTCACATATGCGGGAATAAGAATGTTTGCAAGCACACTTTCGTATTCCCGCAGCGTGCAGCCGCCCACTCCGTATTTTTTGCTGATACCTGAGATAAAAAGCTCCGAAAAAACAGCCCATCCCTCGGAATAGCCCGTGGGCGCGCACAGCTGCTGCGAAAGGGGCAGTCCGCCGAGGCTGCGGAAATACTGAGTTTGGTAAAGATGCCCCGGGAAGCATTCATGTGCAAGCGTGAAGAGCATTGTGTCGTCCTCCGCCGTCGGGTTCAGCAGAACGACATTCCTTGTCGGATCATCGAATGCGGAAATCATATATGCGGCAGGGCTGAAATCCTCCGCAACGGCATCAGGAATCGTGACGTATTGAATGCTTTGTTCCGGAATCTGAGGATAGATTCCGTCGATAAGCTCCTTAAGATATTCAACATCCGTTTCAACATTGCCTGACGTCATATTCTTTTCGTAATCTTTCATTGCATTCGAGTCGGTGAGAATGATTTTCACCAATTTAGCGTAAACACTCGAAATGCTTTCACTGAGTTCATCGGCCATTGACGAATACTCGGCATTGCAGGCAGCATTTGATTTTATTGCGGCAGCATAGTAATCCTTTGCATCAACACCGCGCATGCACGCACCCGCAAAGGAGCCGCACTGCGGGCGAAGCTGTTCAAGAGTGTTCGCAAGGCTTCTGTATGCCGGCAGCAATTCGTTGATAATGCTGTTTCTGCTGCGTTCGAGCAAAGCTGTTTTTTGCTGTTCGGAAATTTCGAATTCGGCACTTGCCATTTCGTCTTCAAAAAAACCGATAAGGAAACAGTCATTGCCCGTTTCCGCAAACTTGATGCAGGACTCAAGAACCTTGTTCAAAGCATTTTCTGTCATAAACAGTCCTTTTGCCGCCTTTTCACGTTCAAACTGCTCTATCTGACCGATATAGCGCGGGGCATCTTCAAGCAGGAGCACATAATTTTCGGCATCCTCCGCCGAGCTGATTTCATACATCGAGAGCATAAGCGGAAGCATCGTGTGTTCGCCGTTGAACACTGTGAGCGGTTCATTGTAATAATATGCATCGGGAACAGCATGAATTTCATCAGAAAGCTTCAGATTGAGAACAAGGTTGTCGTATGCGATTCTGTTCCTGCCGGACAGCTGACTTCGGTCGATTTCGGAAAGCTTTTTGCGTATTTCGGCGTTTTCCGCAAAATCGGCAGCATCAGCCTCCTGCGAAAGCTCACCCCATCCGCGTTCAATATCCTCTTCGGCAATGCCGAAACTTGCAGCATCCTTCACGAATTGATGAAAAGTGAGCCCGGATGAAGTAACCACAGATATAAAAACTTCACGATCCACGGCCTCAAATGCTTCGTCCGCCGCCGTCTTTTCATGCGCCGGTTCCTGCGTGGGTTCCTGCGTTTGCTGCTGCGGCGCTTTTGTCACATCGAAGTCAATATCACCGAATTTACAGGCAGCCGCAAAGAGCATGATAAAAGCAAGCAGAGCTGCCGAAAGCTTTTTTAATGTATGTGACGCTTTTCCAATGCTTTTAATTTGAATTTGTGAACAATTTTCCATGTTTCCTCCGTCGCTGTGTTATTACATATTAGTGTGCATGTTCGAGAAGCTCAAACATGCCGCATCAATTGTCCGTTTTTGGCGCAATTTCGCCGAACACGTTCAATTCTGCCGTTCGAAAAAGGCGTCATCCGCACATTTTTTCCGTATCTACATTATATCAACAAATCATTGAATATTCAAGACGGGCAGCGATATCGATTATTAAAAACCGAATCCTGCTCTTAAAGCCGATGTTTGCTTATCATGTATATTCATGCGAGCAAAGCGAATACTATCCATGATAAATCAAAAAACGGAGGTTTTCACTGCAAATGAAAGCAACAGGAATAGTACGTCGAATTGATGAACTCGGCAGAGTTGTAATACCTAAGGAAATTCGAAGGACTTTGCGTATCCGCGAAGGTGATGCGCTTGAGATCTATACCGACCGCGAAGGCGGGGTCATCCTTAAAAAATACTCTCTTGTCGGCGAACTTTGTGATTTTGCAAAGGAGTATGCCGAATCCATTCAGCAATCTGTGGGGCATATTGCGGCAATCTGCGATAAGGACACGATTATTGCAATTTCAAGTCCGCACAGGCGTGATATTGCAATCGGCTCTCCGCTTGCCGTTGACAAACCGATACACGATGACGTTGAGGCCGTTATGCAAATGCGCGAGAAGCTTAACCGCAGCACTGCCAACGGCGACGCAATGATCGGAATCACTCAGAACGATGAACAAGGGCGTGCATACACCGCCCAGCTCATTATTCCGATTCTTGCCGCGGGCGATGCCATCGGCGCCGTCATGCTTCTTTCAAAAGAGCCCGGCGCGGTAATCTCCCCGACAGACGTTAAAGTTGCGGAAACCGCCGCAAACTTCATGGGTAAGCAGCTGGAAAACTGAGCCGGGTTCAAAATTCAATCCTTTTTTCGGCCAAAAACACGCCCGCGGATTATGCTTTCTGTTTCAACCGACGGAACATCATGAAGCGGGCGGCTGAGCAATTGATGAAAAGTATTCTTCGATCGTCCAATCCGGAAGGCGTACAATGCGATTCAGCAGGGTTATTCCATCGTATGAAGTGCCGAACTCATTCACTCCGTTGCCGTAAACCGCAATCGTTATCCCCTCCGAACCGCTTTTCTCTGCGTCCTCGCTGCCCCTGCACAACGCCGCAAAACACGGCTCATCAAACATAAGGTTTTTGCAAACAAGTTTTTTGCAGACATGGACAAAGGTTCTGCACGGAACTCCGAACGATTCGAACATCCTCATGCGCTCCGCATTCAAAGCGGCGCAAAACCGAACTTCATCTTCGCAATCCGAAAACCGGCCGGCCGGTTCCGCGATTCCCGCTGCAAGTGCATTTCTGAACTTTTCGGAAGATTTCATCCGTTTGCACAGTGATTCATCCGCAGTAAAAACTCCGCGCATTCCGCGCTGCTGCAAAATATCGGTTATTGTTTCGAATGCGCCGCAGTTTTCAAAAAACAGCATTACATATCCGCCCGAGGCAGGGAAATTTCCCGAACGGATATCCGCAGGCAAAAGCGCGGCAAGCCCCATCTCCTTCATATAGTCCAAATCCGATTTGAGCAGCTCCGCACCGTCACCGTTTTCAATGTTCAGATAGGAAACGGCATAAAAGCCGACGCTTGACGGCAATGCCGACGCGGGCAGGATTCCGTTGCTGTGTACACCGCCAAACACCGTTGCCGCCAGCACTGCGGCAAGAATCACGATTGAAAATGCTGCACTTTTAAGTCTGCGTTTCATTTTCGTACATATTCCTCCTCCGTTTTCACATGGATTCGTGCCGTCATGCACATATTCGGCTTGATTTCAAAACTCATTTCATTATAATATTATGCGGATGGTTTTATTCCCGTTTCGGCCGACGCATATGTATCAATGCCGACCGTTGACAGATGAGGAGCTTAAACCGCCCGCAATGAGCTTTCGGTTTAAGAGAATTTGTTTGAGCGTTTTGTCTGTATAATATTGAAACTCTCTCGAAATGCTCTCTTGAAATACGATTTTGACGGAGGAAATGTTTATGAGATGCAGCTGTAAGAACTGCGGCGTATATATGATTCAATCCGAGGATTCACACCTCGGCTGCGTTTGCCCGGAATGCGGAAACCGCTGCACGGCCTGTCTCGGCACGAACAGCGTTATGGATCGCGAGGCAGTGCGTGCATTGAAGGGCAATCCACTGCTTGCCGATGCAATGCTTAACAGAATTATGGAACCGGAATTTGAAGATGAGGAGCAGGACTGATACTTTTTTGCCGTATACGCCCCGCTCCGTTTATCGCCTGCTGCCCATATGGTTTGCCCACGGGAAGCGGGCGGCTCAATTCAGGATCGTTCCGATTCGGCCGTTATGCCGTAAGGGTTCGATTTTATGAATTCTATGGCCTTTTGGCGCATATGTTCGGGTTCGATTATTTCAACTTGGGAAAGATACTGCATTGTCCAATAAATAACGCCTTGGGGTGCAGCTTTAAATTTTGCAATGAAATGCCTGTCGTCAAGCTTGTAAATGCGCAGACTTTTACCGAACTTGTCGATGATTCCGCCGATCGCTTCGTTTTTGCATTTTAAAACGATCTGCTCCGGCTCCCCGGAAAAAGCATATACAAGCTTGCGAACCGAGTCAAGGTTCACGGCCGAACGCGCAACGGCGAGTTTTTTATCGGTTATTGCTATATTCTGCATCAGGTCAATTCGGTAGTAGCTCAAACCCTCTTTGCCGTCCTTTATGCAGACAAGATAGTAGTTCTGATTGTCGCAAACCATTCCGTAAGGGCTTACAACATAGGGTTCGTTTCTTCGCTTTACAAGCCGTTTATCCAACCCATATTGGTAATAATCGAAAGAAACCCTTCTCTGGCGCGAAATTGCTTCATCGAGAATGTCGATATTGTAGAACACACAGCGATTATCTGTTTTTCTGTCCGCATCCGCCGATGTAAGGTGTTTAAACCCGAACCTCTGATGAATGCTGAGAACGGATTGAAGTTTTTCAAGCAGATCCGCCGTCTGTTTTTGCGGAATGGAATGCATTGAATAAACCGCATCCGTCATCAGCCGCACTTCGGACGGTTCAAACAGTCTTGAACGCAGGTAATAGCCTTTGCCGTTCTCTTTATACACCGAGATGTCATATCCAAGTTCAATAAGTGTGTCCGCCGCTCCGTAAACCGCGCGCCTGTCAATTTTCATTCCGTAGTCCTGCATGAAATAACCCGTTATATCGCTCATGGAAAGGATATGTTCTTCATCGGAATACTTTTCGAGAATTTTGTACAAACAGACGATATTTGCTCTGTCCCCGAGCATTTTTGAACCCTCCAGTGATAGTTTTGTTTATTGATGAAAACCCGCGTTATACGCAATTCCGGTATCGAGCCGCACTCGTTTACCGGCTGTTCGCATCTGCCTCCCCGAGCAGAAGGAACGCATCGCGCAGGTACTTCACAAAATGAACCTCAATGCCGTCAAAATTCTTTAAGGAAGGGATGAACGGCACAATTGCACGCCTGTATCCGAGCCGCGCACATTCCGCAACGCGGTTATACAGCCTGTCAACGGGACGTATTTCCCCCGTTAAACCGATTTCACCGATCACGACCGTGCCTTCCGGAAGCGGTCTGTCGAAAATCGAACCCGCAACGGCAAGCGTTATTGCAAGATCCGCACCCCTGTCGTCAATGCGGATGCCGCCGACAGCGTTTGTGTAAACATCCTTATCTGACACGCGGAGTCCGCCGCGCCGCTCAAGCACCGCAAGCAGCAGCATCAGGCGGTTTGTATCCATCCCCGCCGCCATCCGCCGTGCGTTTGCGAACGCCGATGTGCTGAGCAGGGATTGAATTTCAACCAATATCGGGCGGTTGCCCTCCATTATGCACGTCACCGCACAGCCTATATCGTTCCCGCCGGACACAAACAGCCCGGCCGGATTTTCAACCTCTTTCATGCCGTCGCGGCACATTTCGAATATTCCGATCTCGTTGGTTGAACCGAATCTGTTTTTGACGGCACGGAGAAGCCGCAGCGAATCATGCCTGTCACCTTCAAAATAAAGCACGGTGTCAACCATATGTTCGAGCATTCGCGGGCCTGCAAGCGCACCTTCTTTTGTTACATGACCGATTATGAATATTGCACAGCCGTTTTGTTTTGCAATGCGCGTCAGAGCCGTTGTTGCCTCGCGGATTTGCGTTACGCTGCCGGCTGCATTGTTCAGCTCGCGGTTCATCATTGTTTGAATTGAATCGATAATAAGAAAGCGGGGTTTAAGACGATCGACCTCGTTTTCAACGGCATCCATGCTTGTTTCCGTCATTATGAGCAGTTCCGAATCGACTCCGCAGCGCACCGCACGAAGCTTAAGCTGCGCTTTTGATTCCTCTCCGGAAACATAGATGACGCCGCCTGTTTTTTTGAGATTTCCCGCCGCCTGCATTATGAGTGTGCTTTTTCCGATTCCGGGGTCGCCGCCTATCAGAACCGTTGACCCCACAACAACGCCGCCGCCGAGCACGCGATCGAACTCGCCTATGCCCGTTGTAACACGCACAGTATCGTTTTCACTCACCGAGCCGAGCGTCACCGCGCGGGAGGACGTTCCGCCCGCCGAATGTGTGCTGCGCTTTTCGGGTGCGGCGGAAACTTCGACAAGGGTGTTCCAACTGCCGCACATCGGGCAGCAGCCCATCCATTTCACGGTTTCGTATCCGCACTCACCGCAGACAAACTTTGTTTTTTCTTTCATAAAAAATCTTCCGCAGCCCTTTTTCCGATTTGCTGTGTTTGAGCGATTTTTCGGGATTTCGGAACGGCCGTTTTACAGCGGCGGCAGAGCGTATTTAATTATGTCACGCTCACGCGAAGTCACATCCATCCACATCACATAACCGCCCGAAACGCCGAGAAACTGGGTATTTTCGCGCTCCGGCGTGAGCCTGTAGCTCTTCCCGTTTTCAAAAACATATATCCATACAGCCTCATCTTTGCCGTATGCAACAAAGCTCTCCGCGATGCCGAATTCAACAACGCCTTCCGCTGCGGCAACGGGTGTTCCGCTGCCGTCCCACACGTAAAGCTTTGCGGACGGACCGTGCGGGCCGTCAAGCCACGCATAATACTTTCCGTTTGTTTCGGGGTCATGGACATACACTCCCGGATAGAGCTCTCCGATTGAGGTTTCATTCAGGCTTATGTAATTGATTGAAGAGCAGCGTGCGCGTGTGCTGTCCTCCCCCGCCCAAATAAGCTTGCCGTTCTCAAAATAAGGCATGCTTGCACCGTATCCCGAGGAATTGAAGTATTGAACCACCGTCGTTTCCTCCGTCGGAATGTGACAGACAAATATCTTGTCCCGTTCGCTGCCCGTGCGCTCCGTCCATGCAATGTATTCATCCCAGAGCTTTATTTCCGGTTGACCGACATAAACTTTTTTGATAATCTTCGGTTCCGCACTGCTGTTTTTAAGATCGAGCGCACAGATATCCCCCCCGCCGTTTTTTTGATTTGCATCGAAATAGACAAGGTATTTTTCATTAAATACCGGATAAATCAAGTGATCGTTCCGCGCTTTTATCGGCAGTTCGGAAACCTTGCCGGTTGAAATGTTGTATTTCAGCAATGCACACATCAAAGCTTTTCCGTTCACAAGCTTTCCGGCGGAACAGATTATCTCGCCGTTGAAACAGTACGGATCGCTCAGCCATGTGTAGGACATTCCCGCAGGAAAAACAATTTCTTTTTCCTCGTCTTCACCGACAAAAAGATCCATCGGATGCGGCGTCGGCGTCGGTTCCGGCGGAATATACGGCGTGGGCGATTCAATAAGCGGAAGTTCGATTTTAACAAGTCGTGCAGCCTTGCCAAAGAAACCGTCCGGGCGGAGCGGCGTGTCGATTTTGAAAACACCTTCAAGCACTATCATAACCAAAAGTGTCAAAATTCCGAGTGCGGCAAGCACACCCGCAATACAGCCCGCAAGCTTGAGTATCGGAGCCCATATGCTCGCACTGAAGCGTGAACGTCTGCGTTTCGAAAGAACTCTTCTTTTGTAGCCATGTTTTTTCATGCAAACATTATACCACAGTTCTGCCCGCAAGTCATTCTTTTTTTAGCTGCGGCCCGAATTATTCTCTTTTATTTCAAAGCAACGAATCTGCATCTGTTTTTTCGGCAGAATTTGCAGCAAAATCATGTTTTTATGTAAATTTTGATGTTTTTTACCGACTGTATCGATTATATCCTTTACGGAATTGCTTCCGTTGTGTTATAATCCGATTGTCAATATTTTCAGCCGACGGCTGAACGGAGGTCAAAAAATGGCAAAACAAAAGAACATACCCAAAAGAAGCGAAGTCGAGAAGCAGTACACCTGGGCACTCGAAGATATTTTTGCGACCGATGAA